>Ga0160423_10003862_pt1 | contig 12413 bp, 18 predicted proteins | sample CRUFie14St8metaG_FD_108191 | JGI IMG/M metagenome (GOLD analysis project Ga0160423, IMG submission 108191) | Marine microbial communities from the Costa Rica Dome - CRUD Field 142mm St8 metaG | ecosystem: Environmental > Aquatic > Marine > Oceanic > Photic zone | place: Costa Rica: the Eastern... | reverse complement strand
TATACCTGCAGACGCAGGAGATTTAGATCCTTACATTCCTGATGATGGAGTTTTATTTGATGATGGTGCTTATCTTCCAATGGACCAAGGTGATATAACAGGGTTGACAGTATACCTAGACGCATAGGAGGTTAAATGGCAAATACTACCTCTGGAACAACGACATTTGATAAAACTTTTGCTATTGATGAGATAGTAGAAGAGGCTTTTGAACGTATTGGTCAACAAAACGTTGCAGGTTATCAACTAAAAAACGCTAGAAGATCTTTAAATATATTGCTTCAAGAATGGGGTAATAGAGGTATTCATTATTGGGAAATAGGTTCAACAAATTTAGATTTAATAGAAGGTCAAGCTGACTATGATTTTTTTAGATCTAGTGATGATGGTACGTCAGCAACAACAACAGATCCTGCCAGCGTGTTTGGAATATCCGATGTTCTTGAAGCACAGTTAAGATCCAATAGAACTCAAACAACACAATCAGATTCACCAATGACAAAAGTAGATAGGTCTACATATGCAGGTTTTTCTAATAAATTATCAAAAGGAACTCCTAATCAATATTGGGTAGAGAGATTTATAGATAAAGTTACGATACATATTTATCCAACACCAGATTCTACAAACGCATCTAAAGATATGCATTTTTTCTTTATTAAAAGAATTCAAGATGCAGGAGATTATACAAATGCAACAGATGTTCCATTTAGATTTATACCATGTATGGTTTCAGGTTTAGCATATTATTTAGCAATGAAATATCAACCACAATTAATTCAACCTATGAAATTAGTTTACGAGGATGAATTTGCAAGAGCACTAGCGGAGGACGGATCAGCTTCAAGCACACACATTACTCCTAAAGCTTATTATCCGGGAACATAATGGCAAAGTACGCAACAGGTAAATACGCAAAAGCAATATCAGATAGATCTGGTATGGAGTTTCCATACAAAGAAATGGTTAGAGAATGGAATGGTTCGTTTGTGCATGTTTCAGAATTTGAACCAAAGCAACCACAATTAGAACCAAAACCTATGAATGGTGACTCTATATCTTTAAGAAATGTAAGACCTGACAGAACAGAAACTGCTGTTCCTAAGTTATTACCATTAAATGCATTTACAACAACAAATGGTTCTGCAACAATATCTGTTAATGAGCCAGATCATGGTAGATCAAATAATGATAGAGTTAGATTTAGAGATGCAACTGTTGTTGGAGGAGTTGCTGCAGCAACAATAAATGATGCAGGAGGCTATTTAATTACTAAAGTAAATGATGATAATTATACCTTTGCAACTGCAACAACATCTAGTATAAGTGAAACAGGAGGGGGCGGCTCTGCATCAGCAGGTCCGGTAACAGTAACAGCATGATTAAAAAACTTATTAGTAAATTATTTGGTATTAAACAATGTGAGTGTCCAGAAGAAGATGAACACATAGAATATTACACTAAAGTTCCAGAACCAGAAATCCCAAAATGGAAATGTGGAACACATAATAGATTTAAAAAAAGTTGTCCAATTTGTAAAGAGATAGCAAGGAGTACATAATGGCAGGATTAAGCGCATCAGGATTAAAAACACAGATAAGAAGTTATACTGAAACAGATTCAAATGTTTTAACAGATGCTGTTTTAGAAAACATTATTTTAAATGCACAATATAGAATATTTAGAGATGTCCCTATTGATGCAGATAGAAAACAACAAGATGGTAATTTAGTAACTGGTCAATCAACTATTAACGCTCCAGCAGGAGCAGTTTTTATAAGAGCCATACAAGTTTATGATTCAACATCAGCTGTAACTGGACCAAATGTTTTTTTAGAAAAAAAAGATGTCACTTATCTACAAGAATATATTTCATCAACAGAGTCTGCAAAAAGAGGTCAACCTAAGTATTATGCTATGTTTGGTGGTGCTACAGGTGAATCAGACACCACATCTGGTAGAATGATTTTTGCCCCTGTGCCAGATACAACTTACAAATTTAGAGTGCATTATAACGCAATGCCTGTATTATTAGAGAATAATGATACTAATTATATTAGTCTTAACTTTCCAAATGGGCTATTATATTGTTGTTTATCAGAGGCATACGGATTTTTAAAAGGTCCGATAGATATGTTGACTTTATATGAAAATAAATATAAACAAGAGGTACAAAAGTTTGCTAATGAGCAAGTTGGTAGAAGACGAAGAGATGACTACACGGATGGCACTGTTCGTATACCAGTTAACTCAGTAAACCCGTAGGAGAAAAAATATGGCAATAACATCTGCAGTTTGCACAAGTTTCAAAGTAGAACTTTTAAAAGGAGTTCACAATTTTACAGCTACAACTGGTAACACTTTCAAGATAGCTTTATATACAAGTTCAGCAACTTTAGGTGCTGGTACAACAGCTTTTTCAGACACAAACGAAATTACAAATTCATCAGGAACTGCATATACTTCTGGTGGTGCAACACTTACAAGTGTGACTCCTGCTGCTTCAAGCACTACAGCAGTTTGTGATTTTAACGATGTAAGTTACACAAATGCATCTTTTACAGCAAATGGTGCATTAATATACAATAGCTCTGCATCAGGTAATCCTGCATGTGTTTCTATTGCATTTGGTTCAGATAAAACTGTATCTAGTGGAACTTTTACAATTCAATTCCCAACAGCGGACGCAACGAACGCAATCATACGATTAGCATAAGGAGGAAGTCCTTATGGCCAATACTTGGAACCAATCAGGCACAACCTGGAACACTGGCCGTTGGGGCACGACCGATGCTATAACAAGTGGTTGGGGTGCAGACGCTTGGAATACAGGTGGTTCTTGGGGACAAGCAACTGATGAATTAGTTTCATTAACTGGTGTATCTGCAACTTTTTCTGTTGGTGAGTTAAGTGCTTTTGCTCAACAAGGTTGGGGTAGAGATGCATGGGGTGAAGAACCTTGGGGTGAAAGTTTTGATCCTGTCGTAAAACCATCTGGACTTTCCGCTACTTTTTCTCTTGGTACAGTTTCAGTTTCAGCACAAATAGCTGTTGGTTGGGGACAAGATGGATGGGGAGTTGAAAACTATGGTGAATCTGGATTAGTTGTAGAAGTAACTGGTCCTGATGCAATGCAATCTAATGTAGGTGCATCGGGTTGGAACGGCGCAGCATGGGGTGAAGGACAAGGCTGGGGCATGTTTACTTTAAATCCTGCAGATGTAATGGGATTAACAGGTGTTTCATCTACAGCGAGTGTAGGCTCTATTACACCAATAATAGATTTTGCTGGAACATTAACAGGTGTTTCTGCAACCGCAAGTGTAGGATCTTTAACAGTCGCTGACATGGCAGTTGGTTTATCAGGTCAAGCAGCAACATCAGCTGTTGGTGCTTTATCACCTGCAGATGTAATGGGACTAACAGGAGTTTCTGCAACGGGTAGTGTTGGTTCTGTTGTAATTGAACCGATAGAACTTATCGATTTAACAGGAGTATCTTCAACATCTTCTGTTGGTTCAGTAACAGTTGCCGATATGGCAGTTGGATTAACAGGTGTTTCTGCTACATTTAACGTAGGAACTTTAGCACCTGCAGATGTAATGGGATTAACAGGTGTTTCTGCAACTGCTTCTGTAGCTGCTTTTGGCACTGCTTCAGGCTTTGGAATTCAAGCATATCAAGCTGTTGACACGGGTTCAAATTCTTCGTATACAGATGTTGCAACTGGATCAAATACAAGTTATACTGACGCTGCATAGGAGATAAAAAATGGCATCAACATATACGGGACTAGGAGTAGAACTTCAAGCAACTGGTGAAAACGCCGGAACATGGGGTAATAAAACTAATAAAAATTTACAAATCTTAGAACAAATATCAGGTGGATTTACACAACAAGCAGTATCAGATTCTGGTGATACTGATTTATCTGTTCTTGATGGAGACACTGGTGCAACTCTTGCACACAGAATGATTGAGTTTACAGGTTCACTTACATCAGGCAGAAATGTAACTATACCAATCGATGTTCAAACTTTTTACTTTTTAAAAAATTCAACAAGTGGTTCACAAAACGTAACATTTAAATATGTTTCAGGGTCCGGTAGTACTGTAGCTGTTGCTCCTTCAAGCACCGCAATAGTATTTGCATCAGCTAACGATGGAACAAATCCAGACATTATTGACATTGGAATGGGTGATGTAACACTCACTGGAACACAAACTTTAACAAATAAAACTTTAACTTCACCTAAAATTGGAACTTCAATTTTAGATACTAACGGTAATGAATTAATTAAAGTAACAGCTACAGGTTCAGCGACTAATGAATTAACAATAGCAAACGCAGCTAACGGAAGTGCTCCAACTATTTCAGCAACAGGAAGTAGTGACTCTAACGTAAATATTAATATAGCTCCAAAAGGATCTGGAGAAACTGTTTTTGGAACAGGATCAGCAGCAGCTGCTATTACAACAAGTGGTACACATGATCTTGTATTAGATACAAACTCAGGAACTAACTCTGGAAGTATTACGATTACTGATGGTGCAGATGGAAACATTAACATAGCACCAAATGGTAATGGTGTTGTTCAAGCTGGTGGTTCAGCAGTAAAAGTTGCAGGTAAAGAAACTATTTGGGTACCATCTGCTGCGATGTATGGAGCAACAACAAACCCAGCTGATGCACAACAAGTTGAAACAACAGCAACAAGACCTGATATGAAAGTTTTAGATTTTGACAAAGACACAGATGAATTCGCACAGTTTTCAATAGCCATGCCTAAATCATGGAATGAAGGAACATTAACTTACCAAGTATACTGGACACCAGGTTCTACAAACACAGGTGATTGTATTTTTGGATTACAAGCTGTTGCATGTGCAGACAATGACACTATTGATGTTGCATATGGAACTGCAGTAAATGTTACAGACGCTGGAATAGGCACTGTTGAAGATCAACAAATAAGTTCTGAAAGTGGTGCAGTGACAGTAGCTGGATCGCCTGCAGCAGGTGAACTGACTTATTTTCAATTATTTAGAGACGCAAATGCCGGTGGAGATACTTTTACTGCTGATGCAAGAGTACTTGGAGTTAAAATATTCTTTACTACAGATGCTGCTAACGACGCATAAGAGGTTTAGAATATGAGAAAAATACCTGGAGAAAATTTAACCGTAAAAGGTAAGGGAAGTAAAAATAAAACCTCTGTCAAAGGTAAGACAATGTTTGGATACAATGTCTTAGGCTTTGGAGCAGGAGGTGGAGCTGCACCTGTTTTCATGCACTACCAAGTAGTTGGTGGTGGAGGTGGAGGCGGAAACTCCCAAGGGGGAGGCGGCGGAGGCGGCGGCTTTAGAATTTCTTTTGACAGTCCATTAGCACAACCTGGCGGAGCTATAGAAGTCTCTCCAGGAACTTATAACATAACAATTGGCGGCGGTGGCGGACAAAACGCTCAAGGAGCCGATTCTGTATTTAATCCTGGCGGAGTAGAAGGTTCTAGCATGATCACTGGATCAGGTGGTGGTGCTGGAGGTGGAAGTGCACCAACCCCTCTTTCTCCTGCTGCAACAGGAAACGCTGCTGGATCACCTGGAGGTTCTGGTGGTGGTCATTCTATTTCTGCGTTCCCACACCCTGGAGTTCCAGGAGGAACAGCATCTGGTAATGCTGGAAGTTTTTCTCCTCCTGAAGGTCAACCTGGTGGTGCTATGCACAACAGGGGATCTGGTGGTGGAGGAGCTGGACAAGCAGGATCAACTGGTCAAGCACCTAGTCCTGATGCAGGACCTGGTGGTAACGGAGTTTCATCTTCAATAACTGGTTCATCGGTCACACGAAGTGGTGGTGGCGGAGGTGGAACAGGACACCCAAGTCCACCTTCTGGTGGATCTGGCGGAGGCGGAAATGGTGGTCGAGGAGGACCTGGCCCTGGCGGAGCAGCTGGAGGAACTAACCAAGGCGGCGGCGGAGGCGGCGGTAATGATGCAGGTCAACCTGGAGGAGTAGGTGGATCTGGAATTGTTATCGTAAGAGTTCCTGTCGATGCTGCGTTAGTTGCAGCTCCTGGTACAAACACAGTAGCAACTGGTGTAGGACCTAATAACGATGTTGTTGCAACTTTTACAGTTTCTGGTACATTGACTATTAACTAGTCAATGTTATTTAAAGAATTACAGAAGAAAGATTTTGTTGTTTACGATAATTTAATTTTAAAAAATTATCAAAATACAATATCTAATACTTTATTAGATCCATATTTTCCTTGGTACTTAATAAATTCTAGAAGTGATGATTTAAATAATTTTTATTCGACCAAAAAAACTACATCAACACAAAAAAATGTTTTAGAATATGTAAAATTTGTTCATGAGTTTTATAGAGAGAATTCGCATAAAACTTCATCTGTATCCACACATTCAAAAATTGTAGATCAATTAATTCAACAGATATTAGAAAGTTTAAATTTAAACAGTTTAGAAATACTTAGAGCAAAAAGCAATTTACAAACCTCTAATGTAAATGTTGATAATAAAAATATTAGCACCCCTCATATAGACACTAAAAATAAACACATTGTTGGAATATACTATGTAAATAATTCTGATGGTGACACGACTATTTTTAAAAACAAAAAAATTTTAACAAAAATACAACCTAAAAAAGGTAGACTGTTATTTTTTAAGGGTGATTTAAAACACTCTGCAGGGTACCCAATTAAAAATCAAATTAGGGTGGTTATTAATATGAATTTTAAGATTGACCAACAACTTAAACATGGTAAAAGGAGTTCATAAAGACATATGAATTTAGATAATTATTATTGGTATTTTGAATCTGTTATCCCTCACAGAATATGTGATGACATTATAAAGTACGGAAATCAACTAAAAGAAAAAATGGCGGTTACTGGAGACTTTGGTAATGTAAAAGAATTTTCTAAAAAACAAATTAATGATTTAAAAAGGAAAAGAAACTCTAATATAGTTTGGATGAACGATCGTTGGATATATAAAGAAATTCAACCTTTTGTACATAGCGCAAATGCAAACGCTGGTTGGAATTTTGATTGGGATTACTCTGAACCTTGTCAATTTACAAAATATAAAAAAGGACAATTTTATGATTGGCACAGTGATGCTTGGCCTTTACCCTATAATAAACCTGGACAACCCGATCACAACAAGATTAGAAAACTATCTGTTACCGTATCTTTATCAGATCCAAAAGATTATTCAGGTGGAGAACTAGAATTTGATTTTAGAAACGGAGATAAGAAAATTTCAAACATTAAAAAATGCAAGGAGATTTTACCAAAAGGATCTGTTGTGGTTTTTCCTTCTTTTGTTTGGCACAGAGTTTGTCCTGTTAAAAAAGGTTCAAGGTATAGTTTAGTTATATGGAATTTAGGGCCGATGTATAAATGATAAACGAAATCTATAATTTGTTTCCACTGTCTGTAATGGTTTGTAAAGATAATTACGACTTCTCTAAAAAAGAAATGAGTTTTATAAAAAAATTAAAAACACAAAAAAATAAAGGACAAGGTGGTAATGCTAGGTCTGTGTCAACTGACATATTAAATGATAAAATTTTTAAAAAATTAAAAAAATTTATACTCGAAAGAATTAATATTTATACTCATGAACACATGAAATTTGTAGACGACGTAGAGTTATATATCACTCAATCTTGGATAAATTATAATGATAAAACAGAGTTTCATCACAAACATCACCACCCTAATAGTATTATTAGTGGTGTTTTATATATTCAAGGAGATGCTCCCATAAACTTTCACATGGATAAGTCAATATTCCCTCTTACATTTAAATGTAAAGAATATACAGTGCACAATGCGCAGACTTATTGGTTAGGTGTTGAAACAGGTAAATTATTTTTGTTTCCATCTACCTTAGAACACAGTGTTTCTAGAAACGAATTTGATAAGACTAGAATAAGTTTATCGTTTAATACTTTTGTAAAAGGAAACATTGGAACTGCAGAGGAATTAACTAGTTTACAATTAGGAGGAAAATAAATGTCATTTAAAAAAAATAAATACACAGTTTTAAAAAATGTTATTTCAAAAGAAGTAGCTTCTTTTGTTTGTAAGTATTTTTTAAACAAAAGAAACGTAGCACGGTATCTTTTTGAAAAAAAATTTATATCACCTTTTACAGAATATTTTGGAGTGTGGACTGATAACCAAGTGCCTAACACTTATTCCCACTATTCAGACATAGCCATGGAAACTTTACTTCAAGAAGTAAAACCTTTAATGGAAAAACATACAGGACTAAAACTATTAGAAACATATTCATATGCTAGAATATACAAAAAGGGTGACGTACTTGCTAGACATAAAGATAGATATTCATGCGAGATATCTACAACTTTAAATTTAGGTGGAGACCCGTGGCCGATATATTTAGATCCAACGGGTAAAACAGGTCAAGCTGGTATTAAGGTAGATTTAAAACCAGGAGACTTGTTAATTTATTCTGGTTGTGATTTAGAACATTGGAGAGAAGAATTTACAGGTAAAGATTGTGTGCAGGTTTTTTTACACTATAATAAGAAAGGATCAAAAGCAGCTAAGAAAAACTACTTAGATACAAGACCTTTACTCGGTCTGCCGGCTTGGTTTAAAGCTGTAAAATAAATGTTCATAGATTGTTTTCCAATACTCATTTATAAAAATAAAATAAATGTTGATTTAAAAAAATCAATTCTTTTAACAAAGAAAGAAATAAAAAAAGACAAGATAGGAGTTAAATTAAGTAATAACGGAGGATATCAATCTAAGGTTTTAAATTTTAAAAAAGTTAAATTTTTATTTGATAAAATAAATGCCCCTGTTTCAGAGTACTGTAAAAAAATAAATTTTAAAGGCGAACTTATTTATGCAAACTCCTGGGTTAATGTAAATTTAAAAAAAGATTTTAATAGACTTCATGACCACCCACATTCATTTCTATCTGGAGTTTTGTATTTTAAAGTTCCAAAAAAAAGTGGGAGAATAGTTTTTGAAAATCCTGCCTGGTGGTTAAGATCTTTTTGGCCTAATGAGGCATTTAAAACAAATGGTATATATACGTCGCCCGAATGGGTTTTTAATGTTGAAGAGTCTATGTTAATTTTATTTCCAAGTTTTTTAAGACACTATGTAGAACCTAACGAAACGAACGAAGAAAGAATATCTTTTTCTTTTAATTTAAGTTTTAAAAAATAAAATGATTATTAAAAATAATTTTTTAAATAAAGAACAGTTGTTAAACTTACAAAATATTTTTTTAGGCAATCAATTTAATTGGTATTATCAAGATGGAGTGGTTGATAAAAAAGATAGTTATTTTCAATTTTGTCATTCAATATTTGAAGACAATAAAGCGTCTTCAAAAATTTATTTTGACTTAATGAAGTATTTTGAAAAAAAATTAAACATTAAATCAATTATAAGAATTAAAGCTAATCTATTAACTAAAACAACAAAGCACGAAAAGCATGCTTTTCACATTGATTATGAAAATGCAAAAACAGCCATTTTTTATGTTAATTCAAACAATGGTTATACTGAATTTAAAAATAATAAAATCGTTAAATCAAAAGAAAACAAACTAATTATTTTTGATTCTAATTTAGAACACAGAGGTGTTAGTTGCACAGATGAAAAAATAAGAGTTGTATTAAATTTTAATTATTATGATAGTTGAAGATAAATTTTTAAATAAAAAAGATAGAGAGTTTTATATAAGTAAGGCTAAAAAAAATACTGGTATGCCATGGGAAGAAAGATTGGTTGATCTAAACTTAGATGATCCCATTGTTCTTAAAGCAATAAACTTTTTTAAAAAATTTAATTACGATTTAAAAATACAACAAGTTCAAATTCAAACTTGGCCAGTTGGGTCTTGGAGTGATTTACATTTGCACGGAGAAAAATGTGATTGGGATGATGGTAGAGAAAACACACAATTAAATAGTCTTGTATATTTAAATGATGATTTTTTAGGTGGTGAATTTTTTACAAAAAACATAACGATCAAACCTAAAAAAGGTATGATAACTTTATTTGATGGAAGTGAAGTTTATCACGGTGTAAAAAAAATTAAAAAAAAAGAACGTTACACTATAATATTGTGGTGGAGAAGATAAATGATTACTCCTATGAATTTTTTTAATATGGGTTATTTAATGTTAGAACTTCCTTCTAATCTTTTTAATTCATTAAAAAAAGAATGTAAAAATGGATTGAAAAAAAATAAAAAAATGATTTCTGGTTTAACAAGCAAAGGTGTGCCAAAACATGTGTATGTAGAAAATAAAAAAAATTTAGAAGATTTAAATGTTGTTTTACAAAAATTAATACGTGTTTATAGAGATTCATTTACTTTAGATCCATCCATAACAAAAACTTTAACAAACGAAGTTCCATTAGTGATGGGGAAGCCTTGGGTAAATTATCAAAGTAAACATGAGTTTGTTCCCTCTCATACTCACGATGGTATTTTTAGTTATACTATTTGGATAGAAATACCATATAACAATGAAGGAGAGTTTGCCTCTACATTTAAATTCCAATACTCTGACATACTAGGCAACGCTAGACACGCAAACATAAAATTAAATAAACAAGATAGTGGAAAAATGTTATTTTTCCCATCTGCTCTTTCTCATCAAGTTTATCCTTTTTATAGTAGTGATAAATATAGAATTTCTATTTCAGGTAATTTACTTTTAGATACTTAAATGATTAAGGTAGTAAAAAATATATTAAACAAAACAGATCAAGAAAAAATAAAAGATCTTATGTTAGAATCGGTACAATTTCCCTGGTACTACATTAAGGATGTTACAGGGGTAAGAGGACAATATGCTAAACAAAAAAGACCTGCTTTATCACATTGTTTTGTAGACCATAGAGGAATAAACTCTAGTTTTTTTAAGGACATACTTCCAATCACAACTTACTTTAAAAGAGAACAAATTAAAATATTAAAGGCCGTTTCTTACTTACAGTTTCCGTCTAATAAAAAAAGTTATGATACTCCACATGTTGATTCAAAAGATACTCATACTGTTGTTTTATATTATGTTGTAAGTTCAGATGGCGAAACTATATTTTTTAATAAGGATAAAAAAATAATTAAAAAAGTTACTCCCAAACAAGGAACCGCCGTTATTTTTGACGGATCTATTTTACACACTGCTTTTCAACCTCAAAAAAGCCTTAGATGCATAGTAAACATAAATATTGACAAATCGTTTAAAGAGAATTATTGATATACTTTTAGGAGAAATATGGCCCACTTTGCAGAAATAGAACAAAAAACAGATCCCACTGGTTTAACGAATGATTTACATTGGATTGTAAAAAGAGTTGTAGTTGTTGGAAACGACATTCCAGCAAATGGGGGAACATTAGAAGATAATGACATGCATGTTGACGGAGAAACATGGTGTCAAAATTTCTTTGGTGGCGGCACATGGAAACAATGTTCGTATAACAGTAATTTTAGAAAACAACACGCATCTATAGGTAAAAGATACCATGAGACTTTAGACATGTTTATTTTAGATCAACCCGATGCTTCTTGGACTTTAGATTCAAGTGGTGATTGGCAACCCCCAATAGCTGATCCTGGACCTATTACTTACACTGAAGATTCTGAAACTCATTTTTACACAAGATATTGGGATGAAGATGCTTATCAAGCAGACAACACTAAAGGTTGGAAAGCGACTAAACCAACAGATACTGCAGATCCAAGAACAATTTATGAATGGAATGGATCAAATTGGGTAAGTACATAAAGGTTGTAAGCTGAGCCTTTTAATATATGATGAGGTTATATGCTACAAAAAATAGGTTTTCAGCCAGGTATAAATAAACAAGTCTCAGAAACTGGAGCAGAAGGACAGTGGGTAGACTGTGATAATGTTAGATTTAGATATGGATCACCAGAAAAAATAGGTGGTTGGAATCAATTAGGTAACGTTAATGAAAATGAACTTACTGGAGCTGGACGTGGACTTCATCATTTTGTTAATAGTTTAGGTAGAAGATACGCGATTATTGGCACAAACAGAATTTTGTATGCATACTCTGGAGGTGTGTTTTATGACATACACCCTATTAAATCTACTACAACGCTTACAAGTGCATTTACCACGACTAATGGATCACCGACTGTTACAATAACTTTCTCGACTAGTCATGGCATTAACCCCCAAGATATTATTTTATTAGATAATTTTACTACAATTACAGGATCTAATTTTAGTGCATCAGATTTTGATGATAAAAAATTTATGGTAACTTCTGTACCTACAACAGAAACAATAACTATTACAATGCCATCAAACGAAACTGGATCTGGTGCAACTACATCGGGTGGTA
>Ga0160423_10003861_pt1 | contig 12414 bp, 10 predicted proteins | sample CRUFie14St8metaG_FD_108191 | JGI IMG/M metagenome (GOLD analysis project Ga0160423, IMG submission 108191) | Marine microbial communities from the Costa Rica Dome - CRUD Field 142mm St8 metaG | ecosystem: Environmental > Aquatic > Marine > Oceanic > Photic zone | place: Costa Rica: the Eastern... | reverse complement strand
TATCTAACTTAGCGTTATAACCAAAATCATTTTTCCCTTCTTTAACTTTTGAAACAATAACTGCTCCTTCACCACCAGCATTTTTTACAATTTGTTTTAGCGGGGCTTCGATTGAATTAGCGACAATTTGAATACCTGTAGATTCATCTTCATTGTCGCCAGTTAAATTATTTAAATCTTCACCTGCTCTAACTAACGCGACACCTCCACCTGGAACAATACCTTCTTCAATTGCAGCCTTGGTTGCGGCTAATGCGTCATCAACTCTATCTTTTTTCTCTTTCATCTCTACTTCGCTAGGAGCCCCAACATAAAGAACTGCTACTCCCCCAGAAAGTTTCGCTAATCTTTCTTGTAATTTCTCTTTATCATAATCTGAAGAAGTGTTATCTATTTGCCCTTTAATTTGCTTAACTCTACCTTGAATGTCAGATTTTTTTCCAGATCCGTTTACAATTATAGTATTATCTTTATCAATTGTAACTTTCTCACATTTTCCTAACATTTCTATTGTTGCACTTTCAAGTTTATGTCCTCTTTCTTCAGAGATTACTGTTCCACCTGTTAAAATTGCAATATCTTCAAGTATTTCTTTCCTTCTATCACCAAATCCTGGTGCTTTAACAGCTGCTATTTTTAAAGCTCCTCTTATTTTATTAACAACTAATGTAGCTAGTGCTTCACCATCAACATCTTCTGCGATAATCAGTAAAGGTTGGTTTGTTTTTTGTGTTTGTTCTAGAATAGGCAATAAATCTTTCATGTTTGATATTTTTTTATCAAAAATTAATATTGCTGGACTTTCTAGTTCAGTTTCCATTTTTTCACTATCTGTAACAAAATATGGTGATAAGTAACCTCGATCAAATTGCATACCTTCTACAATTTCCACAGTAGTGTCCGTTCCTTTTGCCTCTTCTACTGTAATAACTCCTTCTTTACTAACCTTATTCATTGCTTCAGCAATTAATTTTCCGATAGTACTATCATTGTTGGCTGAAATAGTTGCCACTTGCTCTATTTTTTGGTTATTATCACCAACATTTTTCGATTGTTTTTTTAAATTAGAAACAATGATTTTCACAGCTTTATCCATTCCTCTTTTAAGATCAATGGGACTAGCGCCAGCTGCAACATTTTTTAGGCCATTTGAAACCATTGATTGTGCTAAAATAGTTGCTGTAGTTGTTCCGTCACCGGCTTGATCTGCAGTTTTAGATGCCACTTCTTTTACCATTTGTGCACCCATATTTTCAATTGTATTTTCTAATTCAATTTCTTTTGCAACGGTTACTCCGTCTTTAGTAATAGAGGGTGATCCAAATTTCTTATCAATCACAACATTTCTTCCTTTAGGGCCAAGAGTAACCTTTACTGCGTTAGATAATGAGTCTACTCCTCTTTTTAATGCATCTCTTGCATCACTATTAAATTTAATTTCTTTTGCCATTTTTATATTAGTTAAAATTAGTTATTAAATAATTGCTAAAACATCAGACTCTTTCATGATTAAATAATCGTTGTCTTCAAAATTTATTTCTGTGCCCGAGTACTTTCCATAAAGAACTTTGTCACCTACTTTTAATGTCATTTTATTTTCATTGTCACCGGGACCCACAGCTACAACCTCACCTTTTTGAGGTTTTTCTTTTGCTGTGTCAGGTATGTAAATACCTCCAACTTTTTCTTCTGCTGCTAAAGGTTTTACTAAAACTCTATCAGCTAATGGTTTTAATTTCATATGTTTTTAGTTTAGTTATATAATTAGTATTGACAAAAATAATGCCAAAAATATTTTATGACAAGTTGTCATATTTAAGTAATTTTATTAAAATTCGTAAAGGTTATATACTAGACAAAGAGCTACAAGAATTGCAGCTAAAATCCAAGTTGTTTTTTCAAGTACGTCTGCTGTTTTTTTAACACCCATAATTTGATTTCCTCCACCAAAAGTAGACGATAAACCGCCTCCTTTAGAATTTTGAACTAAAACAATTAGACCTAAAAGTATACAAACAACAATAATTAAAAATATTAAAAGTCCACCCATTATTTATTTAATTTAATCTTATTTATTTTTTTTATTTCAGATGCAAATAAACTACTTTTTTTTGGATATTTCAAGCATAGTATTTGATATGCTCTTATAGATTGCTCAAAATGTCCCTGTTCTAAATATAATTTTGCTAATGTTTCAGTCATTAAGTCGTCAGACGTATTATTATCAATTGAAATTGGATCTTTTTTTATTTGTTCAATTTTATTTTGTTTGTTGTCTGACGCCTCTATTTTTAACCAGTCGTGAAATTTGTGTTTAGAGTCGTTAATATGTCGTGTATTCTTATTGTAAACTAAATCAAATATTTTCTGGTTAGATTCTTTCATAAGCATTAAAAACAACGCTTTTCTATTACTACTGTAAATTGATGCTTTAGGCAATGAATCTTTGTAAGTTATACTTTCAGATTTATATTTAAATAGAATGTCTATTTTTCTAATAGTTTCGCAATATGGAAATAACTCTATCATTTGGTTTATTTCAGTTCCTGAAATTGAACCAACTTTTGAATTTCCAGAAAGGAATCTATGTATAAAATTTTTATTCATTCTACCAATTTGAAAATGAAGCAAGAAATATATCTTCTACTAGTTTATCAATTATTTGCTCGTTTAATTCCGATTCTATATCCAAAAAATTATCTGAGCTATTAAAGTCAGCATAATTTGTAAAATTTTTATTAAAATTATTTAATGTGTCCTCTTTATTGTAGTAGTCAATTTTAATTTCAATTGACAATCTATTCTGTGACGCATTATTTTGAGAGTTAATAGAAATAGGATTAATATCATATTTAATAATTTGTCCTTTAAAAATTAAATCTGGGTTTTCATCTGATGTTTTTAAGTTAGTATTTTTAAGTATATAATTATTTAGTTTTTCAGTAAATAAATTTGACAATTCTGGATTTGATAAAGGTGTATTATTAATAACTTCTTTAATGTATACTACTTTTGCATTTTTTGGTATAGAAGATCCGGAAAATGAATAAATACTACACCCTAAACTAAAAATAAGAAAAGATATTATAATTAAAAACTTGAAATTACAGTTCATATTGTTTGATTTTTCTATAAAGAGTTCGTTCTGAAATACCTAATTCTTTTGCCGTCAAAGATCTTTTTCCAGAGTGTTTTTTTAAAGCCTTTTTAATTATATTCATTTCTTGAGTTTCTAGAGAAAAGTTTTCTTCAATTGTTTCATCAAAAACTTCATTTTTCATGTCGCTGGCGATTTCGTAATCATTCAATTGACTAATTTCCACATCCTGAAGATTTGTTTCTGTAATATTAACTTTATGTTGGTCAATTATTGTAGTATTTTGCTCATTATTCTTTGTTAAAGAATTAAGTATATCTTTTAAGTTATTGATATCATTTTTCATTTCAAACAAAACCTTATACAAGATTTCTCTTTCAGACATATGATTATTGTCATTGCCCCCTTTAATTAATTTATTTTCATGAGAAGGAAAGTGTTGTTTTATGTCATTCTCACTTAAAAGTCTTTTTTCTTCAATGATAGAAATTTTTTCAGTAAAATTTTTTAATTCCCGTATGTTTCCAGGCCAATTATACTTGTTAATTAAATTTATTGCGTCATCAGTTAATGAAATTTTAGGAATACGATTTTTTTCAGAAAAGTCTCTAGCAAATTTTCTAAAAAGTAAATGTATATCTTCCCTTCTATTTCTTAGAGCAGGCATTTTTATTTCAACAGTGTTCAACCTGTAATATAAGTCTTCACGGAATTTTTTTAAAGAAACTGCTTCTTTAAGGTTGATATTTGTAGCTGCAATTATTCTTACATTTGTATTTTGAATTTTAGATGATCCAACCCGAATAAATTCACCATTTTCTAATAATCTAAGAAGTCTAGCTTGAGTGGATAATGGCATGTCACCTAATTCATCTAAAAAAATTGTTCCATTATTAGCCTCTTCAAAGTATCCTTTTCTTGTATTTATTGCTCCTGTAAAAGCTCCTTTTTCATGACCAAAAAGCTCACTATCCATTGTTCCTTCCGGTATTGCTCCACAATTAACAGCAATAAAAGGACCGTGTTTTCTTTTAGATTTAGAATGAATAATTTTAGGTATTATATCTTTTCCTGTTCCACTTTCACCTGTTACTAAAACTGATATTTCCGTTTGAGATACCTGATTAGCCTTCATTAGGGATCTATTAAGAAGAATAGAATTTCCAATAACTTCAAATCTTTGTTTTATTTTTTCTAATTCATTCATTTAAAACTTTTCTCCAATTAACGTAGCAGATGTGCAAGAATTAATTTTAATTTTTACAAAGTCGCCTATTTTTATATTTTCTTTAGGAAAAACAACCACAGTATTTTGAGTCGTTCTACCAAATAATTGCTCATTTGATTTTTTAGAGTAACCTTCAACTAAAACCTCTTTAATTTTACCGATGTTTTTTTTATTGTTGTGTAGTGAATGTTTTTGTTGTAAATTAATTATTTCAGTTAGTCTTTTACTTTTGACTTTTTCATCAACATCATCTTTATATTTTCTTTGTGCTAGAGTGTTAGGTCTTTCCGAGTATTTAAACATATAACCAAAGTCATATTTTACATATTCCATCAATGAAAGTGTCAATTTATGATCTTCTTCAGTTTCTGAACAAAATCCTGTTATAATATCCATTGAAATACCACAATCAGGAATTATTTTCTTTATGGAATCAATTCTTTCAATATACCATTCTCTAGAATAGCCTCTATTCATTAATTTAAGAATTCTTGAGCTGCCAGACTGAACCGGCAAGTGAATATATTTACATATATTTTTATATTTCGCCATTGTATGAAGAACCTGATCGCTCATATCTTGTGGGTGAGATGTTGAAAACCGTACTCTTATATTTGGGCAATTTTTTGCAACTAACTCTAAAAGCTTTGCAAAATCTACATTGTTTTCTTGTTGTTTAGAGCTGAGTTTTTTTATAGCTTTTTTATTTAAATTCTTATTCCAAAGATATGAGTCAACGTTTTGACCTAGTAAAGTAACTTCTTTATATCCATTTTTATAAACGTTTTTAATTTCTTTAATTATTGAAATAGGATCTCGACTTCTTTCTCTTCCTCTAGTAAATGGTACAACACAAAAAGAACACATGTTATCACATCCTCTCATAATAGAAATAAAAGCAGTGACCTTGTTATTACCTAATCTTACAGGAACAATATCTGCGTAAGTCTCCTCTGTAGATAAAATAACATTTACTGCTTTACGGCCATCTTCAATTTCTTTAATCAATTGTGGTAATTCTCTATATGAATCAGGGCCAACTACTAAGTCTACTATTTTTTCTTCTTCCAAAAACTTAGTTTTGAGTCTTTCAGCCATACAACCAAGTATGCCAATTGTCAAATTTGGTTTATTTGATTTTATTTTTTGAAAATTTTTTAATCTTGTTCTAATTGTTTGTTCAGCCTTTTCTCTTATTGAACAAGTGTTGATAAGAACTATATCGGCTGACTCAATTTCTTTTGTTGTTGAATATCCCTCGTTTTTTAATATTGATGCGACAATTTCACTGTCAGAAAAATTCATAGCACATCCATAACTTTCTAAATACATTTTTTTTGACAAGTTAAATTTTGAAGACGTTCTTAAATTTAAAACTTCACCTTGTCTATTTTCATCTATTGATTTATTGATCACAGCTAATTAAAATTTTTTCAAATATAAAAATTTACTGACAAAATGACATATTTTTTTTTAATTGTTTTAGATGTTTAAATATAATTGTTTTTATGTGGTAAACAGTAATAAGAAAAAAAAACTATTTTTGTCCCAAAAATTTAATTTATGGCAAAAAATCTTGTTGTTGTTGAATCACCTGCAAAAGCAAAAACTATTGAGGGATTTCTTGGAAAAGATTATAAAGTTATATCAAGTTTTGGTCATATTAGAGATTTGCCCAAAAAAAATTTAGGAATTCAAATAGAAAATAATTTTACCCCCAATTATGAAGTATCATTAGATAAAAAGAAAGTGGTTGAAGATTTGATTAAACAATCTGGTAAATCAGAAACAGTCTGGTTAGCTACGGACGAGGACAGGGAAGGTGAAGCCATTTCTTGGCATCTATTTGAGACCTTAAAATTAAAAAAAGAAAACACAAAGAGGATTGCTTTTCATGAAATTACAAAGAAAGCAATTACTTATGCTATTCAAAATCCGAGGGAAATAAATATTGATCTTGTTAATGCGCAACAGGCAAGAAGAATATTGGATAGAATTGTAGGATTTAAATTATCCCCTGTATTGTGGAAAAAAGTTAAATCAGGTTTGTCAGCAGGTCGCGTTCAGTCTGTTGCAGTTAGATTGATAGCAGAAAGAGAAAGTGAGATAAAATCATTTGTAAATGAAAATTATTTCAGTGTGCAAGCTAATTTCTATACAAAAGATGGAAGTCTGCTTAGCTCAGTTTTAAATTGTGATTTCAAAAAAATTAGTGATTTAAAATTATTCTTGGAAGATTACAAAAATACAACGTTTAAAATTGACACAGTTACACAAAAGCCCTCAAAAAAAAGACCATCTGCGCCTTTTATTACTTCAACCTTACAGCAAGTTGCTTCTTCTAAATTTGGTTACTCTGTTAGTAAGACCATGACTTTGGCACAAAGACTTTATGAGGCAGGTAAAATTACCTACATGAGAACTGATTCAACAAACATTTCTGATGACGCAACGAATCAAATTAAAAATTTTGTAGTTGAGAAGTATGGGCAGAGTTTTTTTTCGCCTAGGAGTTTTTCCAAAAAAACAAAAAATGCTCAAGAAGCCCATGAAGCAATTAGGCCTACTAACATACAGATTCAAAATATTGAAGGAGATGAGTCTAAATTATATGATTTAATTTGGAGGAGAACCGTGGCGTCTCAAATGGCTGATGCGCAATCTGAAATAACCACAATAAAAATTATTGGAGATGAAGTTTCAGATAGTTCAAAATTTTTTACTTGCAAAGGCGAAGTGATAAAATTTAAGGGTTTTTTAGAAGTAGACCCTATAGATTCAAAGAACAGTGATATTTTACCTAAAGTTGAAGAAAATCAAAAACTAAATTTAGATTTTATTGTTGCGAGACAAAAGTTTAAAAAACCTAAAGGTCGCTATAATGAAGCATCATTAGTTAAAAAATTAGAGGAGTTGGGTATTGGAAGGCCTTCAACATATGCTCCTACAATCTCCGTAATTCAAAAGAGGGGTTATGTTGAAAAAAGAGACACCGATGGAAATAAGAGAAAGTATTTAGAATTTATATTAAAGAATGGTTCGTTAATTGAGTCTGAAAAAGAGGAGAATTTTGGTGTTGAAAAGAGAAAATTATTCCCTACTGATATTGGTCTTGTGACAAATCAATTTTTAATGAAACACTTTTCTAATATTATTGATTTTAATTTTACTGCAAATGTGGAGCAAGACTTTGATAATATAGCAAATGGAAAATTAGAATGGAGCGCCATGATCAAAGAATTTTACTTTAAATTCGATCCAGAAATTTCTAAGGTAACTGAGTTTGCAGAAAAATTTGTTGGAACTAGAAATTTAGGTATTGATCCAAAGTCAGGAAAAAATGTTTATGTTAGGATTGGTCGTTATGGGCCAATGGTTCAAATTGGTGAAACTGATGATGAGGAAAAGCCAAAATTCACAAGTTTGCAAAAAAATCAATCTATCGAAGATATTTCTCTTGAAGAGGCCTTAAATTTATTTATGTTCCCAAAAACAATTGGTCATTATGAGTTAAAAGAAGTTGTTTTAGGTAGAGGTAGATTCGGTCCTTATATTAAATTTAATAATAGTTTTATTTCGATAAAGGATTTTGATATTAATTCAATAACCTTGGATGAGTGTATTGATTTAATTGAGCAAAAAAAAATATTTGATAAACAAAAAAATATACATGTTTTTGATTCGGAAGAACCTGTTATTGAAGTTTTGAACGGAAGATATGGCCCTTACATCAAATCCTCTGGAAAAAACTACAAAATTCCTAAATCTATTGATCCAAAAAAATTATCAAGAATCGATTGTTTAGATTTAATTTCTAATAGTAAAAAAGGAAAGAAAAAATAAAGTAATTTACTTTGTTATGTTTTCAAATTATTTCAATCCTGTTTCTAAAGATGTCTTAAAGTTTAAAGAGAGTTCAAAACCTGGTTCAATTGGTGACTCAATTACTATATACACTGAGGGACATTTTCCAGATTTTCAAAAAGCTGAAGTAGCAATTTTTGGTGTAAATGATTACAGAGGTGTGTTATTTGAAGCTGATTTTAATTTAGATATGGATGCAATAAGAGAATCATTTTATGCATTATATGTTGGTAATTGGAATTTGAGAATTTTAGATCTTGGAGATTTAATTTTAGGGGAAGACTTGTCAGATACTTATTTTGCAATTTCAGACCTAATTTCAAACTTAATTAGTAATGGTGTTGTGCCTATTATTATAGGGGGAGGACAGGATTTATGTTACCCTATTTATAAGTCATACGACTCTTTTAACAAAGGAATAAACATTTGTTCAATAGATTCTAAATTTGACATGATATCTCCAAATAATCTTAAATTAAATTCAACTAATTATTTAGGTGCGATAATTAAGGAAGATCCTAATCATTTAAATAGCTTTACTAATGTTGGCTATCAGACCTATTTTGTTCAAAATGACGAAGTGCATGAAATGGAAAAAATGCTATTTGAAACGTTTAGATTAGGAGATTTTAGAAAAAATATAGTGGAATCAGAGCCTTATTTAAGGAATTCAGATTTAATTACTTTTGATTTATCATCAATTAAAGAATCAGATGCGCCTGGTGTTGTTTTTCCATCTCCCAATGGTTTGTTTTCTAATGAGGCTTGTGTTCTATCTAGGTATTCAGGAATGAGTGATAGAGTAAGTAGTTTTGGTATTTTTGAAATAAATTCTTTAAAAGATAGAAATAATCAAACATCCCGTTTGGTTTCACAAATAATCTGGTATTTTTTGGAGGGGTTTAGCTTGAGAGCAGGAGATTTCCCCACAAAAAAAACAATTAAGAAAAATTTTAATAAGTACGTTGTGCCAATTGAGGGAGAGGATTTTATTTTTGTTTTTTACAAAAGTAAATTAAGTGGAAGATGGTGGATATCCTCACAAACTTCTCAGATCGAAAACTCAAGCAAAGAAATAATATTACCTTGTTCATACAAAGATTATCTAGATTCTGTTTCAGGAAAAATTCCAGCAAGAATGATGAGAATATTGAAAGTTTAATCTTTTCAACGATAGAATTAATTTGTGATCTCATTTTAAAATATATATTTAACTAATATAAATTGCACTAAGAAAAAAATTTATACTATATTTAAACCTTGTTTAACGATAGTTTCTCATGCGTAGGATTTTTTATAACATTTTTTGTTTTATTTTCTTGTTAAATATTTTTGTAGTATTTGGTCAACAAGACCCTCAAATTACACACAATATGTTTGATAAGTTTTTATATAATCCCGGTGTAGTGGGAAGTCAACCTTCAATTAATGTTGGCTTATTACACAGATCGCAATGGGTAGGGATTCCAGGTGCTCCAACTACTCAGAATTTAACTGTAGAATCTAGAGTTGAGGCCTTAAGTGGTGGTCTTGGTTTGAATATAATTAATGATGAATTAGGTCCGTTAAGCACAAAAACAGCCACTTTATCTTATGCATATCAACTTAGATTAAGTGAGAAAAATCAATTGGGTTTTGGTCTTAGTTTTGGAATGATGCAGTACACGGTTGGTCAAGACGGGTGGGACACACCCGACGGAACTCAGGATAATTCGTTACCGCCACCTGGTAGTTCTGCCACTGTTCCTGATATTGGACTTGGTTTTTATTTTACATCTGAAAACTATTATTTGGGTTTATCCATCACACATTTAGTTCCTTTTGAAGCTAGTTTTGATGGAATTTCTGAGTTTGATCCAGCTAGACATTATTATGTTTCGGCTGGATATGATTTTGATTTGACAAATCAATTTTCAATTAGGCCATCTTATTATTTGAAAACTGATGGAGTTGTTTTTCAGATGGATTTTAATGTTAATGCTTTTTATCAGCAAAAACATTGGGCAGGTTTTTCATACAGAATTGAAGATGCCATTGCCTTTTTAGTTGGTTTTGAAATAGCAAATAATCTTACATTAGGATATGCTTATGATTTTGTTACATCAAAGTTAGCATCTGAAACTACAGGTGGACATGAAGTAATGTTAAGATACTCGTTTGATTTAGATATAATGGGGAAACCAGATACTCGTTACAGGAATGTTAGGTTTCTCTAGTTTATTTGTAAATAATTTATAGTGATGAAAAAAATAATTTCTTATATATCTTTTGTTTTAATAATTATTCTTTTTAATTCTTGTGGTTCTTCTGGAGTTAACGGAGAGTTAACTGGTTCAAAAACCACCATTAAAGATTGGAGAATTCCAGCTCCCGCAGGTATGGTTAAAGTTCCTGAGGGAAGTTTTGTTATGGGAGCAAATGGTGAAAACACGCCTTATAGTTCTGGTAAAAAAAGAACTTTAACGATTAGTTCATTTTGGATGGATCAAACTGAAATTACTAACGATGAATACAGACAATTTGTTCATTGGGTTAGAGATTCTATAATTAGAACAGAAATTTATGAAAATTACGCAAGTGAAGCTATTGATGATGATAATGCTGCTGAAGTAGCTTTTAGCTATGGTATTCATCGACCTGTTTCTGATTGGAAAGATTTAACAGAAGATGAACCTGATGCTGATGATTTTGAGAATCTTGACCAAGGATTGATCGAGTTTGTAGGCTTAAATTGGGAGCAAAGGTTAGACCCTTCAAGTCCTGAGTATCAGCTAGCTGTAAATTCAAAGTTAATAATGAGCTCAGAAGAACAGCTTTCAAGAAAAAATAGTGAAGGAAGAGATTTTTTTCCTCACTTTCAACATAAGAAGATTGATGTTAGGAATTTGAAATATGAGTATCCATGGATGAACAACAGACAATTAAGAGGAAGAGTATCTGACCCATCTAACTACAATAGAGAAAATGCAGACAATGATGAAATAGGCATAGTTACCCCTGAAACAGTTGCAATATACCCTGATACTTTATCTTGGATTAAAGACTTTACATATACATTTAATGACCCACTGTTTGATAGATATTTTTGGCATCCAGCATATGGCGATTATCCTGTAGTTGGAGTTAGTTGGAATCAAGCACAGGCGTTCTGTAATTGGAGAACAGCACTTAAGTTATCTGCGACCAGTCCAGAGTTAAGAGCATTCGAGACAGGATATAGATTACCTACTGAGGCAGAGTGGGAATACGCAGCTCGAGGAGGAAGAGAGCAAGCTATCTACCCTTGGGGGAGCCCTTATTCTAGAAATAGTAAAGGTTGTTTCTTAGCCAATTTCAAGCCACTTCGTGGAAACTATTGGGCAGATGGTTACATATACACCGGAAGAGCTGATTCATATTGGAAAAATGATTTTGGTTTATATTGTATGTCTGGAAATGTTTCAGAATGGACATCATCAACATTTAATCCGTTAACTGACGTTGTTGTTGGTGAAATTAATCCAGATTACCAATCTTATGCGGGTGATGGAGATTCTCCTGCTGTTAAAAGAAAGGTAGTCAAAGGTGGATCTTGGAAAGATGTTGCTGCGTTTTTAGAAGTAGGTGCACGTGATTATGAATATATGGACAGTGCTAGATGTTACATCGGATTTAGATGTGTGAAAGCAATTGGAGCACCAAAACCAAATGTGACATTTGAAGAGCAAACTTCACCTTCTATTAAATAAATTTATAAACAATTAATATACTTTAGATATGGGATTTTTAACTAAACTAGCAGATAATAAATATTATAAGACATTAATGCCAATATTATATGGATGGGGAGCTGCCCTTGTAATATTAGGTGCTCTTTTTAAAATCAACCACTACCCGATGGCTAACTTAATGTTATTAGTTGGGATGAGTGTTGAGGCATTAATCTTTTTTATGTCAGCATTTGAAAAAGCTCCAAAAGAATATCATTGGGAAAAAGCATACCCAGCTATCTTAGAGAAGCCTGAGGATACTCAAGGTCCTGTTCAGCAGTTAAATAATATTTTTAAGGAAGCGGAAATTGATAGTAAAGTTCTATCAAAGCTTGGTGATGGAATGAAGAAACTTAGTACCTCAGCTAGTCAGATGGGAGATGTTATGGATGGGACAAAAAAGTATAATAAACAGATGACAACTGCATCAAATCATTTAGAGAAAATAAATGGGCTTTATGTTGATCAAATTAAAG
>Ga0160423_10003860_pt1 | contig 12416 bp, 9 predicted proteins | sample CRUFie14St8metaG_FD_108191 | JGI IMG/M metagenome (GOLD analysis project Ga0160423, IMG submission 108191) | Marine microbial communities from the Costa Rica Dome - CRUD Field 142mm St8 metaG | ecosystem: Environmental > Aquatic > Marine > Oceanic > Photic zone | place: Costa Rica: the Eastern... | reverse complement strand
GGGTGGGGGGGTGGGGGGGGTGTGGGGGGGGGGGGGGTGGCGGGGTGCGGGGGGGGGGGGGGGGGGGGGGGGGGGGGGGGGGTAAGGGGCGCCGGGTCCGCCCCACGCCAAGGCGCGTGGGGGGTGGAGGGTGTCGCGGCGAGAGGGGCGGGGGCGCGCGGCCGTGGAACCGCCACCTCTCGGCCCCGACGAAAAGGGGGAAACCGTCACTCACCATGACGACCTCAAGCCCCGGGCTCCGAAAAACGCAGGAACACCAAAGGAAGCCTTTCTCTCCGTCTCTCTCCCCTCCTCGCTACCACCGGGCGCAGCTAGGCCAGAACCCGTCCAAGAAAAACGCAGGCGAGCCGGAAAGAAAAGAGTCCCCTTCGCTCGGTCGTCGTAATGATCAAAAGGCCGGTTCCCCTCTCTTCATGTCGTCGCCTGGCCCGCCTGCCCCGCTGCTCCACGTCGCGCGCAGCGCCGCTCGAAGTTAGCGAGGGTTCTTCCCGTTCGTTCCAAGTGTGTGGGCTTGTCGTGCCGTCCGTGAGGAACGGCCCCCAAGATGCAATAGATTTTCCGTCTTGCGCCGTTTTTTTACCGAGACGGAAAAAGAAAAAGAAAAATGTTCGGCCTCAATTTCCGCCTCGAACGGGAAATTTGAATCGGAAAGAAAGTCGGCGAAAATTTTTTTGGCCAATTCTCATGATTCTGGCGCGGGACAACGAAAGGAGGGAAGACGTTATGGATCGCAATCGGGTCGATCTGGTGGCGCCACCGAAAGAGCCCGTTTGCAGGTGAGGAGGAAAACAATAGTGACGCATTATATATTAAAGCAGGATGCCATGTGAACCACAGAATCGTTGTGTTTCACGGCGGGACGGACCCGTCAGTCCGCGAGAGGGTACCCGAAGGAGCACACCTTATTTTTTGGGCAAGGCACGCAGCTCCTGGTGTGCGAGGGGGAATACATCTCCCCCGGCAGGCACGCGCACCCAAATTTCCTGAAGGGCGCGACCACCACGTCGTCAAAATAGGCCCTTCCCTTGTGGCCCCTGAGCATGCAGTACACGTTGAGCTGCGCGATAGGCCTGTTCCTGTTCAGCAGCGCGTGCCTCCGCTGCCACGCCCTGTCCAAGGGGTTGAACCGCAGGATGAAACCCCACTCGTTGGTGCCGTCCGAGTAGGTGATGTCCACGTAAAGAGAGTACCCGTCGTCCTCGCCGCCGCTCACGCCCTCTGGCCTCGACCACGCGCTCACCAGGATCGGGGCCGCCTCGGACTGGTGGAGCTGGACGACCTGGTTCGCCCCGCTCTTCTCCCCGTCACCCGTGTTCTCCAGTACGAGAGAATTACCGTCCATGCCTTCAGGGTGGGACGCGGCGCGCTCCACGCGAAAACCCTTCTCAAAGGCGAGCCACGACTGGCCCTCCCCCTCCTCGAAGTGGGCATTCAGCACAAAGTTCGTGCGGGTCCTCTTCGAGTCGTCGCCGCACTTGAGCTCGTGGGCGTGCCTAAGGATCGACTTTGCGTCCGAGAGGGCACCCGCGACGTCGTCCTGCCGCCTCCTGAGGTCCTCAAGGTGCCGCATCCTTCCCGCGAGCGTCCCCTGGTTGATCTTGTCCACCTCCGGGTTCCTGTTCACCTTGACCGGGTCCCAGTACGAGGGCAGGGAGGTGACCTTCGCGTTGCCCTGGGACTCCACACCCTCCCCCTCAAGCAGCCTCTGCAGCCTGTATTTGCATGCCAAGATCTCGTCAAAGTAGCCTCGGGCAAAGGCCTTGTCTATGGCGCCGGCGGCCGCCGCGTAGTTCCCGATCTTCTCGTACGTCAAGGCCAGATGGTAGTACGGCTGCCAGTCCACCTGCTCCTCGGGGAGGCCGCCCCCCTCGAGCAGCTTGCACGCCGTCTGCAGCTCCATGATGGCCCCCTCGTAGTTCTGCTGGTGCTTGTAGTACAGGCCCTTCCAGAAGTGGGGCCTGGCCAGACCAGGGAACTTGAGGGTCTTCTTCTCGAGCCTGTCAAGGGACTCTGGCCTCATCGCGCCGATCGTATCGTGGTCCAGCAGGAGCTGGTAGGGCTCGAAGAGATCCGGGTGGTTGGTCCTGACCATGGCCTTGGACTCATCAAGGGCCACGCGGAACATCTCCTTCCTCATGGAGGACCCGTGGTGGTGGCGGTAGTAGAAGGTGATCTCGGGCAGGTGCATAACCCTTGGCCGGTGCCGGGAGGCGCTCAGCCAAAAGTTCCAGTCCTCCAAACCCCACAGCAGGCTCTGGTCGTATCCCCCAATGCTCTTCACGAGGCGGCTGGACATCAAGACCGAGGCGTGGAACTTGTTCCAGTGCGAGAGACCCACAATGCTGTAGCCCTCCGGGAAGCACCACACGCTCGAGACCGCGTCGAAGTTCTCCATGCAGCCGACGACGATATCCGCGCCCTGCAGGGCCAAGCTGGCGGCCTTGGAGAGGTACTCCTTCCCCAGAAGGTCGTCGCTGTCCAACATGCAGAGCCAGTTTCCCTTGGCAAACCGCATGCCGTAGTTCCTGGCGTCCGACAGGCCCCCATTCTCCTTGCGAAGAATTTTGATCCTCCGGTCGGCGTTCCGCTCCACGATCTGGTTCGAGACGTCCCACGTGGTGTCGGTGGACCCGTCGTCCACGATGACGAGCTCCCAGTCCCTGAACGTCTGCTTCAAGATGCTGTCCACGGTCTCCTGCAGCAGGTCGCCCTGGTTGTAGGCCGCGATCACGATGGAGAAGAAGACCGCCTGACCTTGAGGGACCGGCTGGTCGAACTCGGGGGTCACCTTGCTCTCGTGGATCTCCTTGGTCTTCGGGAAGAGGATGAACTGATCCAAAGTCGTGTCGTTGAGGGGCGCGACACTCGAGGGCTTCTCCTTCGCGACTGTGACGGCGGGAGTGGTCTCCACCACCTCCACCACTTCCCTGGGTCTTGCCTCCTCCTGCTTGGCGCTTGGCCCGGCGCCGATGGACCTGACGAACCACAGCGTAAGCGCGAGCTGGGTGAAGGCCACCACGACGAGCCACGCGGGAACCTTTCCCCTTGCGCCCTTGCGGCCCATCTCGCGAGCCCCAGTCGGCGACCGGTGAACTCCCAGGGTCCTTCCTTGGATACGTGTATGCCTCGGGTGACCTACACCTACATGTCCTCCCACTTCCCCCCGTTCGAAAGGCTCCTCCGCCACCCGCTCGCCCCTGGACTCGCACGCCAGACTCTGGCAAGATGATGGCCCAAGATCCCGCCTTGCACCAGTTTCAGGCCAAATGGAAATGTTTATGCTTGTTCTGTGTGAGACGTTAATGTTTCACGCCCCGTATCAAGACTTTTCCTGACGGCCAGCGCTGCGGGAGGTTTGGGGGGAAAAAAGAGTTCTCGAGGTGCTGGGGTCGGTAAAAGAAGGACGAGAATGGCTGCCTCCGGGAGGTGGATAGGTGCTCTGCGCTCACTGGGTAGGTCTCTGGGCCAGCCCGCGAGGCAGCAGGCCGCGGACTTGAGCAACACGCAAAGGAGGCACGTCGGGAACCTCCCCGTAAAGCCGAATTCTTACGTGGAGGACTGGGCGCACAAGAGGGAGAACGTAGAGCTGACCTTTAGGTGAGTCTCGCCGGGGAGCGTGCGGCCACCTCGCGCGGAGGAGGGGGGCGGAATACCATCCCCGCGCCTTGGCTGCTCCCCCTTGCCGAGTCTTTTCAACCCGCGAGAGAAGAGACTGACACGCCCCTTACCTACCTCTTTTCTTTTCGGAACCCTTCTCCTTTTGTGTCTCTAAGATTTGACGCAAAGACCCTCGCGATACTCGGGACCGCGGGCATCGCGACGCCGTACCTGATCTACCAGGTTTGCGTCACGGAATTTGTGAGTCGCCTGCTCCCCCTTGAGGCAACCCTTGACCTTGGCGCGTGTGCTGACTTCTGTTTTCCCCAACCTACTCCCCCGTTCTTTGTTTAACTCACAGCAAACAAAGCAGCAAAAGGCTGGCGTGCCCGTCAAAAAATACTGGGGAAGGGACGACTAGGGCGGCCCATGCTCGTAAAACTCCTGTAACACACTCACTCGTATTATCTTGGAACGGCAGGCCGGTTTGCTTTGCGTGCACTCCCTAGCCCACACCGCAGGCGCAGCCCTTCCTGACCTTATCGATGCCATCCTTCACATTCGTTACGGAGACACCGTAGTCCGGGTCGACCTTCTCGAACGGGATGCCCACGTCATCCGCGTATTTCTTGTTGGACCAGAGGTCGTCGAAGAAGACGGCACAACCGGGGTTGCTGGGGCGGGTGAGAAAGGGGAACTGGGAGTCAGGCGCGAGATAAGGCGACCGCGAATGGCGAGGGGTGGCGTACGCACCTTTGCATGCCATGGTAGCGCAGGACGGCGGTGAGAGAGCTCGTTTTGTAGGACTGGCCCGTCTGAACGGCCTCCGTGTACAGCTTGCTCGTCAGTTCAGACGGGAAGTTGGCACCCAGGAAGTCCCTCACAAAGTTGTAGTTTCTGTTTGCGGAAGCGATCGCGATCTCGAAGTTGTTCTCGATGCACTCCCGCACCGCCGCGACGGCCTCGGCGGGCAGGACACCGCAGCAGTGGTAACTGCAGGGAGTTCGGGGAAGGTGGGGGTGGGGGGTTGGCGATCGTCAGCAGCAGGGTGAGGGGTCGGAGCCAAAGTGCGAGGTGCCGTTGACGGAAAAGAGGAACGCTGAAGAGGAACGCACCAGCACCCCTTCTTCAGCGTGTGATCGAAGTCGAAGATGCAGAGGTTTCTCCTCTGCTCGCACTGCACCGCGGTGGTCGCTTGTGCCGCCACGCCCGCGAACCAGGGTTGCGCCACCGCCAGGAGGGCCAAGATCAAAACCGCCGAGCGCTTCATCATCGTCTCTGCTCGTCTCTCTCTGCCCCCCCTTCGCGTTCCCCTTCGCCCGGGCCGCAATCGATCGCGATCGATCTTGTCCGTTTCGCGACTCAACCTTGGCGGTTAATTCCTACTGCGTCCGACAGTCCGAGGTCTCACTTTTCTCGCTCGGGGGCGGGCTCGGTGGCGTTGTCGAGGCAGCGGGAGGTAGGTGGGGCGGGGGGGGCAAACGAAGAGAATGGACCGGGAGAAGAAGACGACGACGACGACGACGACGCCATGAGCCCGAGACTCGACGACCTCCCCACAAGCCTGCTTTGCCTGGTCCTGGACCGGTTCGAGGCCCCGGAGCTGTTGAGGCTGGCTTGCACGTGCCGAAAGTTTCACGCCATCGCGAGTGACTTTGGTAAAACGGGGCAGTACTGGCGAAGGCTGTACAAGCGGCAATACGGGCTGTATTACGAGTATACATGTATTACGAATGGCGAACAACTTACGAGCGGAGGGTGGAAGGAGTTGTACAAGAAGGCTTTCTTGGCAACGCGGAGGGAGATGCAGAGAAAGCGGCAGAAGAGGGTCACGATTATCGAGAACGACATTAGGGACGTGAACCGCGAGATAAGGACGCTGAAGGAGGAGGCGAACGACCTGATCAATCAGGAGCGGTCCCACAGCAAGCTGTGCCTTGAGATCGGCCGGGGGAGGAGCGCGGAGGTCGCGCTGAAGACGTGGTCGCCCGTCTCGGTGAGCGTGTGGCACAAGCAGGTGGTGGAGCAGGCGCCGTGCGACCCGGACACGCGGATGGAGGACTTGCAGGCGAAGGTGAAGGTGACCCAGCTGCTCCTCAGGAAGGTCCTGCAGCGGCTGGAGACGAAGAAGAGGAAGCTCTCCGACCTGGAAGAATCGCTTCAGAGCGCAAAGTCCTGACTCTGCTTGAAATATGTGTTTTGTTTTTTTGTTTTTGTTTTAGACGAAGAAGCTCTCCTCCGAGGAGTCGCCCGAGGCGGTGGCGGGGGCGGCCATGGAGGCGAGCTCCCTGCAGTACTCCGCCACATCGTCCGCCACCTTGTAGGCCCCCTCGACGCACTTGCCCAGCGCCACTCCACTGCTGTAGTTGCCGCTCAGGAACATCCCCTCGTATCCCGCCTCCTCAGCGGCCTCGTTCGCGGCCTCCAGCGCCTCCATGTGGCCCAGGTAGAACTGCGGAATGGCCTTCTGCCACACCCTGACGCCCACAGTCTTCGGCTTGGGCGCGTCAGGCTTGATGAGCATCCTCCTCAGGTCCCCGTCCACCTGAGCAGCGAGCTCGTCCTCAGTCTGGTCCAGGATCCCCTGGTTCAGCGTTCCGCCGATGTAGCTGGACAGCAGGAACTCCCCGTCGGGGCACCGGTTCGGGAACAGGCTCGAGCTGTAGATGGTTCCCAGGGTGGTCACCCCCTGGGTCCTGGGGTGGAGCTGGCCAAAGGCGTTCACCCTGCCGTCGGGGCCGAACATCTCGTCCCTAATGGCGGACTTGGGGTACGAGAGAACGACGGAGCCGACGGGGGGGTAGAAGAAGGAGTTGAGCTGGGAGTGCGCATCCGGAATCTCCCTCCTGAGGAGCTGCGCCGCGACGTAGGACGGGGTGGTGAAGACAACAGACTTTGCCCTCACAAACTTGGCGCCCTCCGGCGTGGAGTACGTCAGCTTGTAGCCGCCTGCGGACCGGTCGATGTCCTTGAGGGTCCAACCGAGCTTCACCCTGTCGCCCAGGGTCCGGCCGATGGCGTTCGGCAGGGTCTGCAGCCCCCTCCTGAACGACCCCACGGTCTGGCCCTTGGGAGGAGTGGGGAGCCTCGGGTCCCTCTCTGGTGGAGGGTTGTCCTTCTTCTCCTTCATCAGGTTCAAAGCGCCGCCCACCAGGGACCCACCCTCCTTCTCCAGGACCCAGATCTTGCCGAACGCTGCCTTCATGCTGAGCTTGGTGGGGTCGCCCGCGTACACCCCAGAGCAGAAGGGCTCGATCAGCCTGTAGAAGACCTCGTCACCGAGGTTCCGGCGGATGAACTGCTCCACTGTCTCCTCGGCGTCAGGGGCGGGGGCCTTAAGGAGGCCCACGGCGCCCAGACCCGCGCGGATCTTGCCCCACAGGCTCAGCAGGTTGTTCGTCACGGCATCCGGGCCGGAAGGCACCTTCCTGAGCTCGCCCTCCCAGAACACGTACCTCGAGGCGGTCGGGTCGCCGAAGACCAGCTCGTCGGCGCACCCCGCGTCGAGGGCGGCCTTGAGCACGAAGTCGTTCGGCTGGAAGCTGTTCGGGCCCTCCTCCCAGATGTAACCGTCCTTCTCCTTGGTGATGACGTTGCCCCCGACCACGTCCCTCGTCTCCGTCACCACGAAGCTCTTCACGTCCTCGCCGTGGACGTCCCTGAGGGCCAGAGCGGCGCACAGGCCCGTGATTCCTGCGCCGACGATCACCACGTCCTGCTCCTCGCCGTAATCGCTCGCGCTGTCGCCGCTGATGGGCGAGTCCGACCTCTCCTCCGCAAGAGACCTCGGCAGCACCACACCAGCCCTGGGGAGCCCGCCGCTCGGAATGCGAGACGCGTCGCGGGGCCCCGCGACCCTCCTCGCGCCGGAGGAGGCCGCCCTGCGCGCCAATCGCGCGGGCCTCCCGAGGGACCGCCCTCCCCCCCTCGCCGACCTCGCTCTCGTGACCTGGCCCGCCATCGTTGTGTCGCCAATCGTTGAGCAGGTTTGCGCTGGCGATGTCTATCCGGATATCCCGGCCTTTGGAAAAGTTGGAAAAGTTGAATCGCGATCGATCGATCTCGCCAGGACGAACGTGAGCCAGAAGCGAGGATCGATCCTGCGGTGACCGCGCGCTTGGATCGGAGCAGACGCACGGAGAGGCACACGGAGAGAGAGAGAGAGAGAGGGAGAGATGGCGGCGACGACAACGACGACGACGGTGTCCAGGACGAGCGGGGCGGCCAAGGCGCCCAGGAGGGCCGCGGCGGTGCGGAGTCACCGAGGGGAGAGGGCGGAGGCCTCCCCCGAGCTGTGGAGGAAGCTGCAGGGGTCCGTGTGCTCGGCCTGCGCGGCGATCTGCATCGCGTCCGCTTCCGTCGCCCCCTCCGCTCTCGCGGAGACGAGGCTCCCACCCCTCGACACGGACCCGATGAGGTGCGACAAAGCTTACGACGGGAACACCCTCGGGATGGCGAACGGCCTTTCGGACAAACTCCTGGACTTCCGGTTCTGCGACCTTAAAGGCGCGGAGCTCAAGGGCAAGACTCTGTCCGCCGCTCTGATGAGCGGCGCGGACTTCTCCAAGGCGAACATGGTCGAAGTGGTCATGTCCAAGGCCTACGCTGTTGGGGCCAACTTCGAGGGCGCCAACCTGCAGAACTCGGTGTTGGACCGGGTGGAGTTCAAGAACGCCAACCTCAGGGGAGTCAACTTCATCAACGCGGTGATCACCGGGATCGACTGGGAGGGCGCGGACGTCACCGACGCCATCTTCGACGATGCGCTGATCTCGGTGCAGGACGTGAAGAACCTCTGCATCAACCCAACCCTCAAGGGGGACGCCAGAGCCGAGGTGGGATGCAAGAACTGAGTTCGTGCAATTTTAAAAAACATCGAGATACGAGAGCCCCATCGTCGTCGTTGTCTTCGCCGTCGCGATGATCAGTCCTTCTCCTCCTTCACCCGCTCCTCCTTGGCCTCTTGTTTTACACCATCGGCCTCGCCCTCCTCCTTCTTTTGTACATGCATGAGCTCCGCGAGCCTCTCGAGGTGTGGGCCAGCCCTGGCCAGGATCTCCTCCGCCGGCCCAGACAGGGTCTTCAGATAGTTGGACCGCGTCGCCTGTTGCAGATTTCCTGTGGCGTTGGTATAAAAAATCGCGGGTCGGTGTCAGAGTCCGTGAGGGAAGTTGAGAGGAACCGGTGCCGCACTCTGGCTTACCGTTGGGGGCGCCCGCGAGCTTCTCCGCAATGAAGCCATTCATGTTCAGTATCGAGGGGTTGGCCATCCTCTCCGGGACGAGCTGCTCCGCTGAAAGATCCCCGTCTTCGCCTGCCAGGCTCATCTCCCCGATGATCCTCCCGGCCAGCCCGAGCTCCTCCTCCGACGGCACCCACTTCTCCGATGCGTTGAGGGAGGCGAACGGGTACTCCCGGATGTCCTCCCGGAAGGGCAGGGTGCACATCACGAAGTGATCGGGGATTCCCTCACCCCCCACCCTCGGCACCAGAGCGCACAGGCTGGGGTCCTCACCGCCCCTCGCAATGCGCCTGGCGACCATGACCTGGTCCTCGTCTTCGCAGGCCCTGACCAGCGCGGAGACCGCCAGCTGGGCCCCCTTGCTCTTCGGATCGGCCAGCAGGGCGTAGCTCGACCCGAGGAACCGGTGCTGAGGGAACTCGCCGCGTTCGTGGAACCCCAAAACTCTCAGGGACTTCTCCTCGGCCTTGGCGAGGTACCCAGTCACCGCCTCGTCCACTGGGATGAGGTCTTTGCCGTAGGGGAAAGCCTTGGCCTTATCGGTGACGACGGACCCGTCCGGGTCGTCCCTCCTGCGGAACTCCGTCTCCCTCTTCACCGACCACACGTCCCCCCTCTCGTCCTTGTAGAAGTTGGACACTTTTAGGTTGGTGGACATGGAGGCCTTGCTGACCTTCTTGTACACTCCGACCGGGACCTCGAACGATCCGATCGCCAGGCCGTGTTTCACGGCCACGGACACCGGGTGCTTGACCCCGCGCAGGCTCGCGTAGTCCTTCGCGTCGGAGGCACACTCCAGTGAGGCCACGGTGTCGACGAGGTGAAGGACGAGATCTCGGGTCTCCGGAGGGTGCGGGGAGGACTCCGTGATGGGCGCGAGGGACACGAGCTCCACGGCGCACGCCTTCTCCTGGATGCCGGCGACGACCGCGCCCACGAAATCCCCGTCGACCTCCTTGATCGGGCCCATGAAGTCTGAGATCACGACGATCCTCTTCGCGGACTTAAGGGGGTCCTTGCAAAGCACGTCGAAGGCGACGGTGAGGACGTCGAGGTGGTCGCTGGTGCCGCCCCACAGGAGGGCCTCCTCCCCCGCGAGGGCCTTTAGGTCCTCGGAACCCACCTTCGAGAGGTCCTTCAGCACCAGGATGTTGACGTACTGGTCCGGCTGCCCGTCGGACGCCATCTCGTCGTGGAGCGCGTTCCGGGTGCTCGCCGCGCCGAAAAGCACGACGCAGACCGAGTCATTCTTTCCCCCGTACAAGACCTTGTGCGTGACGATCGAGCGCGCGATCCGAAGCACCTCCTTCGCTCCTTCCTCGCCGAGCGTCCGCCCCACGTCCACGGCGACGACCAGGGACTCCGCGCGAGGCGCCATGGCTCGATCCACAAACAACGCCCGGGCGCGAATAAAACGCGTATATAACGGACGAACGAGAGAAAACGCTGGAGACAAAGGTGTGTGCTAAGGCTTGATTACGATCGCTTGAGTTGGCGCGGCTTCCCAATCCTGAAATGCTCAGGCGTCGCTGCAGTAGAAACCAGTGGGGGCCGCGGGGACGTAGATCACGCTGGAGGTCCCCATGTTTGTCTTGGCGGTCCCCTCGAGGTCACCGGTCTCCCCGTTGACGATCATCAGGCCGTCGTGCGGGTAGGCCATGATGGTCGCCACTCGGCCGCCACCGGCCCTGATGGCGCGGTACTTTCCGCTCCCAGACCCGCCCTTGACGTTCGTGAGGGTGTCCTTTGTGCCCAGGTCCTTGGAGTTAATGAAACCCAATCCATCGTTGCCAAGCTTGTCATTTGGGCTGGTGAAGCTGAAGAAGAAGTTCGTGGATCCGTCCGGCATGTCATGGAAGGCGACCTTGCCCGGCTTGCCGCCGCAGTTCTCCTGGTCGTCGAGCGCGCAGTGGTCCGGGGAGGCGGACACCACGTGAACCACCGAGGAGGCCTCTCCCGGCTGGTTGGCCTCCAAAAATACCACCTCGTCGTTGGCCTTGTCGATGGACACGATCCACGCCCCGTCGCTCGACTCGTAAACCTGGCCGCCGCGCGCAAGCTCGTGCTTCTTGACCAGCAAGAGCTCGTCCCCTTCCCTGTTGATCTCCACGAGGCCATTCTCACCGCCCTCGGTCTTATTGCCTGAGCAAGTGGCGTAGATGTGCCCATTCCCCTTGGAGTACGCAATGCCATGCGTTCCCTTGCAGTGCGCCAGCGGGTTCTCGCCGTGAGACGTGAACTTGATGTGCCTCGTCATGTTGTAGTTCTCCATGTCGATCTCGTAAAGGTAGGGCTCCTTGGTGTTGGTGGCGTAACCAAAGGGCCACAGGTCGGAGTCCCACAGCAGCTTGCCGTGCCCCGGGGCCTCCACGTGGGCGGTCACCTTGGGGACGTGGAGGTCGTCCCACTCGCCCACCTTGACGACGTCAAAGTGGCCGTCCCCATCGCTGTGGGACCAATACTCGCCTACCCCCTTTCCCATCCCGTCGATGTGCGGGATGCCGTACGAGTGGACCGGGCGGCTGCCCATCGGGAGGGTGGTGATGATGGCGTCCTCCCCCTCGCCCGCGATGGCCTTGGCGGCGTCCACCACCACGATCCTGCTGCCGCGCTCGTTCGCGAGAATGTAGCCCCTGTGCTCGCCCTGGCCCTCCTCGTCGCAGGACTCCATGTAGACCGCGTCGCTCCACACCACCGGCCCGAACTCGGGGGTGATCGGCACGCTCGCGACGACCTCCATGGACGCGGGGTCCACGAAGTCCATGGTGGGCCGCGGGCCATCCCCGCAAGAGGTCGTACCCGTGGCGTAGTCCGCCGTGCAGTTGCCGTTCGTCAAGGCGACGAAGAAACCCTCGGCCTTCGCGTGGCGCTCGTCTCCGTGCTGCACGGCCGACACCAAGATGGAGGCGCCCAACAGGCAGGCCGCCGCGACCAACGCCGATCTCGCAATCGCCATGATTACCCTTTCACTCGTCGCCTGCTTTCCGTTTCTCTCTCCCTTGGCCGCCGAGCTTGCTAGGTCTTCTGGGGCGGTCGGTTACAACAACCCCGAAAGCCCGAAACTGCCCCCGAATTCGCCCAATCCCACGTGTGGAACGCCGGCGAGGTTAAGGTTAGAGTGATGAGTCAAAAACATGACACACATCGGGGGGGCTGTGGCCTGAAAACAGCGGTAAAACAAGAAAAAAGGAGGTAACGTCTACTTGCTCTCAAGGAAGATACCTCCTCGAGGGGCGCCGGGCCTGGTTGGCGCACTCTCATCCACTCCTTCGCTTTGCATTTTTTTTTTTTCGGGTTGCCCGCCCTCAACCTCATCATGCTCTCGTCTCCTACGCCTTGACCAAAGAGGAGCGCCACGCGGAGACGTGCTTGTTCGCGCACTTCCCGTCGGTGACCTTCGCGGGGGCGGGACAGGGGGACGCGCCGTTCGTCAGCGACTCCAGGCGGGAACATGAGAAAATGTAGGATGGAGCTGCGGAGGGGGCCTGTTCTTGCGCGCGGGGGGGGGGGGGGGGCGCGGAAGGGGATCGCTCCCCTCGGTCGTCTTCCCCCCCATCTGCGTGCCGTTGGGGGCGTT
>Ga0160423_10003859_pt1 | contig 12416 bp, 10 predicted proteins | sample CRUFie14St8metaG_FD_108191 | JGI IMG/M metagenome (GOLD analysis project Ga0160423, IMG submission 108191) | Marine microbial communities from the Costa Rica Dome - CRUD Field 142mm St8 metaG | ecosystem: Environmental > Aquatic > Marine > Oceanic > Photic zone | place: Costa Rica: the Eastern... | reverse complement strand
GATAGCAGCAAGGTCTCTGTAAAGAATATCACAATAAAAAGGCGCAATAGGGCTTGCTATTTTGGAAACAACCAAAAGGCACTCATAAAGTGTTTGAAAGGCGGCAATTTTTTCTTGACCATAAACATTTTTCCAAAAACGACGCCTGCACAACCTAACATACCAGTTGCTAAGGTTGTTAATGACAAAATTCTGTATTTTTCTTCCGGCCGAGGTTGCGTCTAAAGAATTATAATCGGAATCGCAATTAATTATCAACAAGTTTAACTCGGATAATATCCAGCGATCAAGCAAGCTCCTTTCATCAACAGGAATGCTTTTCTCTGAGTTTAAAAAACCATCAATATTTGCGTATAGTGTAAAAAAAGAATAAGTGTTGAACAAGGTTCCAAAAAACTTTCTCTTAACCTCTTCAACACCATCAACATTAAATTTTATGTTTTCCCAAGGATTTGCATTAGTGATCATATACCACCTTACTGGATCTGAACCAAATTTGTCAAGAAGCTTAAAGGGATCGATTGCGTTACCGAGCCGCTTAGACATTTTTTGCCCCTTACTATCTAATACTAAACCATTAGAAATAACGCTTTTAAATGCCACACTATTAAAACACATTGTAGAAATAGCGTGTAATGTGAAAAACCAACCCCTAGTTTGATCAACACCTTCTGCAATAAAATCAGCAGGAAAGTAAGAGCCTTTATCAATTAAATCTTTGTTTTCAAATGGGTAGTGTAACTGAGCGTAAGGCATAGCCCCAGAGTCAAACCAAACATCCATTAAATCAGGCTCTCTAAACATTTTTTTCCCAAGACTTGAGCATAAAACAATATTATCGACGACGTGCTTGTGTAAATCGACGTTGCTATAATTTTTTTCAGACATGTCGCCAATTGAAAAAGCCTCAAGTGGGTTTTTTTTCATGAACCCACACTTAACAGACTTAACACACTCATTAAATAACTCTTCAACAGAACCAATACAAAGAGTCTCTTTTCCACACTCTGTTCTCCAAATAGGAATAGGCGTCCCCCAAAACCTGGACCGAGAAAGGTTCCAGTCATTTAAACCCTCTAACCAATTTTTAAATCGCCCATCACCCGTGCTTTTTGGTTGCCAAAAAACATCCTCATTTTTTTTTATCATTTTCTTTTTCTCACTAGATGTTTTAATAAACCAAGAATTTAGAGGGTAGTATAAAACAGGCTTGTCGGTTCTCCAGCAGTGGGGATAACTGTGCTCGTATTTTTCTACACGAAAAGCAAGACCCGCTTTCTTTAAAGTAACCGCAATATCAACATCAAGGCTTGTTTTTTCAGAGTCAGAATAGGCGGTTTTTACATATCTACCAGAAAACTCTCCCATGCAATCAATATATTGACCCTTTTTATTAACAATTGGAACCGGTTCGTTATCATTGTTTAAAACAAGCATACCGGGAATATTGTTTTTATCTGCAACAATCTTGTCATCAGCACCAAAAGTAGGTGCCATATGAACAATCCCGGTGCCCCCCTCAGTTGTAACAAAATCACCAGCGACAACAACAAAGGCGTTCTCTTTGTTTTTATATGGTTGGCAATATTTCAAAAGTTGTTCATATTTTAAACCAACAAACTCTTCACCCAAAAACGAGCCTACTTCATAATATTGGGGGGTTTTTTTATCAAAGATGCACTTTTTTTCATCAAAAACTTGTGAAAAACCGCGAAAAGCAACAGGAATTAACTCTGTAGCGCAAACAACATTAATTCTTTTTCCTGTATAAAGATTGTGTGTTGCTAATAAAGAATATTTTATATTTTTTCCGACAGCTAATCCGGTGTTTGCAGCAAGTGTCCAGGGTGTTGTTGTCCAGGCTAAGAAAAAAACATCACCAGAAACCAACTTGTTAAATAAAGTAGATTTTTGGCTTTTGAAAAGCGCATAAACAGATGTGTCTTTAACATTTTTGTAACAACCAGGCAGGTTTAGTTCATGTGAACTCAATCCAGTTCCAGCAGGGGGAGAATAAGGCTGAATAGCATAACCCTTATAAACAAGATTTTTTTTATAAAGTTTTTTAAATAAAAACCAAACAGATTCAATATACTTTGAGTCATAAGTAACATAAGGTTTTTTCGTGTCAACCCAATAACCCATTTTCTCAGTTAAATCGTTCCAAACAGAGGTGTATTTCATCACTGTTTTTTTACAATGTTCATTGTAATCAGTAATTGAAATAGTTTTATCAATATCTTCTTTTGTAATACCCAACTCTCTTTCAACACTAAGCTCAACGGGTAAACCATGCGCGTCCCAACCAGCCTTTCTCTTAACCATAAAACCCTTTAAGGTTTTGTACCTACAAAAAAGATCTTTTATTGTTCTTCCCATAACGTGATGAATACCAGGAAGGCCGTTAGCAGAGGGTGGGCCTTCAAAAAAAACAAAAGGCCTGGAGCCATCACGAGATTCAATAGATTTTTTAAATAAACGCTCATTTCTCCAAAGCTCTAAAACATCAGAGTTTATTTTTGCTAAATCAAGCGAATCATATTCTTTAAATTTTTTCATAAATTAAATTGTGGCAATAACCTTTAATTCAATAGCGATAGGGGTGGGAAGCGAAAGCACTTCAATGGTTGTTCTACATGGATAACAGTCATGAAAATATTCTTTGTAAACAGAGTTGAATAATTTAAAGTCGCCAGACATGTTTGTCAAAAAAACAGTAACATCAACAATGTTCTCCCAACTAGAACCACAGTCTTCTAGCACTAACCGAACGTTGTTAAACGTGGACTTTGCTTGAGTTAAAATATCGTAATCAACTATTTCACCGGACTTATTTAAAGTAACTCCGGGTATTTTTTTTGAACCCAAAACCCTAGGCCCAACCCCAGACAAAAAAAGCAAATTACCTACTTTTTTAGCGTGTGGATAAAACCCAACAGGTTCAGGAGCTTTTTTGGATAAAAAATTTTTCATTATTACAAAAATTAAATATATAATGTTTAGGGCTCAGATTCAATTTTTAAACAAACATTTTTTTGTTCGGTGAAAAAATCTAAAGAACCAAAACCACCCTCTCTTCCAAGCCCAGAGCTTTTCATACCCCCAAAAGGAATTCTTAAATCTCTAATTAACCAAGAGTTAATCCAAATTACTCCGCTTTTTATTTTTGCTGCAACACGATGACCCCTAGAAATGTTATTTGTAAAAACACTAGCCGACAAACCATAATTAGTAGAGTTGGCCATTTTAACAACGTCATCTTCAGACTCAAAAGGAATTAAACAAACCACCGGTCCAAAAATTTCTTCCTGATTGGTTTTGGATAAATAACTAAGATTTTCAATAATTGTTGGTTCAAGAAAATAACCGTTTTTAAATTTACCCCCCAACAATTTTCTTCTCCCCCCCGTTAAAATCTTGCCCCCAAGTTTTTTGGCTTCAGAAATTTTCTTTAATATATTTTTCATGTGGACCTCTGACACAACCGAGCCTAGAAAAGTTTCTTCTTTTTTTGGATCACCAACAATTAGGTCAAGAGTTTTTTCAACAAACAAACGTTTAAACTCGTCATAAATAGGCTTTTCAATAAACAACCTTGAGCCACACAAACAAACTTGTCCTTGATTTAAAAAAGAAGACTTAATTGCCCACTCTACAGCTTTTTTGATGTCGGTGTCTGAAAAAACGATGTTAGGGTTTTTTCCCCCGAGCTCTAATGATAATTTCTTAAAATTTTTTGCCGCGATACTAGCAATTCTTCTTCCTGTTTTTGTACCCCCCGTAAAAGTAATTATAGGAACATCTTTATTTTTAACAATTTCTTCTCCAACACTAGCACCCAAACCGTGAACAATATTAATTACTCCAGGGGGGATCCCGGATTTAATACAAATTTTACTAAAAAGATATGCTGTATAAGGTGTAATTTCTGAAGGTTTCGCGACCACCGTATTACCCGCAGCAAGCGCTGGGGCAATCTTCCATGTTAATAAGTATAAAGGCAGGTTCCAAGGAGAAATAGCTCCAACTACTCCGACGGGCTCTTTTAAGGTGTAGTTTATTGCGGCCCCATCCATCTCATGAAACTTTGAGTCAAAGTGTAAAGAGGCGGTGGCAAAAAAACGTATGTTTTCAGAACAGCGTGGTATATCAACACTTTTTGTTAACCACTCAGGCTTCCCTGTATCAAAACTTTCTGCTTCAACAAGCTCTTTAAAATTCAGCTCAATATTCTTAGCCAAACACATCAATAGTTCATACCTTTCTTTTTTTGTTTTCTTCTTCCAATAAAAAAATGCTTTTTTAGCAGAATTAACCGCAAGTAGAACATCTTCTTTTTGGCTATCTGGGATAAGAGAGTACTTTTTTCCAGTAGAGGGGTTAAGGTTGTCTATAAACTTTTTGTTGATAGGTTCAACAAGCTTTCCATTTATATAATTTTTTATTTTTTTCATAAAATCATGAACAGTTTTTATAAAGAGCCAGTTCTTCCGCCATCAACAGGAATATTTGTTCCAGAAATATATGATGCCTTTGGGGAGGCTAAAAAAGATGTTATATACGCAATGTCTTCAACGGTCCCTAGTCTTTGTAACGGCACCGAGTTAACTATATTTTTTTTAATTTCAGCTACAGGTTTTTTTTGTTTTTTTGACATGTTTTCAACTAAACTGGACAACCTAGGGGTGTTGGTGAAACCAGGTAAAATATTGTTTACTGTAATGTTATACTTGCCAACTTCGTTAGCAAGTGTTTTCGACCAATTTGCAACAGCCCCCCTGATAGTGTTAGAAACCCCAAGGCCATTAATAGGAATTTTCACAGACGTGGATATTATGTTGATAATTCTACCAAACTTTGATTTTTTCATATTGGGAAGAACAAGGTTTGTTAAAATTTGATTACAAATAACGTGCATATTAAAAGCAACACTAAACTCTTCTGGTTTTGCATCTTGAATTAACCCACCTTTCGGCCCACCTGTATTATTAACTAATATATCTACTTTGGGTTTGTGTTTTTTAAAGTATTCTCTAAGTTTACTTTCGAAGCCTAAGGTATTAGAAAAGTCAACACAAACATAAGAGTGTTTAGACGGGTCTTTAAGAGTCTTAATACAGGACTCAAGTTTTTTTTTGTCTCGGGCTATAATTATTAATTTTATACCTAGATTAGAAAACTCTTTAGCGATTCCTAGGCCAATGCCTTGGGTTCCACCACACACGATGGCGGTTTTATTTTTTAAATCTAATTCCATTTGTCAAATATAGCATAAAAAAAAAGTGTAAATTGGCATAAATTTTATTTTTATGTCAACAAAAATACCCCCACCGTTTAATCTCCAAGACTGGATAAATAAAAATAGACATATATTAAAACCTCCTGTAGGAAACAAAAACCTGTATATTGATGCTGGAGATTTTATAGTAATGATAGTTGCCGGACCAAATGCTAGAAAAGATTATCACTATAATGAAACAGAAGAGTTGTTTTTTCAACTAGAAGGCGATATTGTAGTTAAAACCCAACAAAACAAAAAAATGGTTGAGGTTAAAATTAAAGAGGGGGAAATGTTTTTGTTACCCGCAAAAATACCACACTCTCCAGTAAGGCCAAAGGGCTCAATTGGCTTAGTTATTGAAAGAAAGAGGGACAAAAATGACAAAGATGGTTTAATGTGGTTTTCAGAAACGGCAAATGAGTTGTTGTATGAGGAGTATTTTCACCTCACAAATATTGAAAAAGACTTTTTACCCGTATTTAAAAGGTTTTATTCTAATAAAAAATTAAGAACCTGTCCAAAAACAGGAGAGGTGATGGAGGCGGACCCAAGGTTTGTGTAACTAATTGTTAAAAAAAATAATTAAAGTTAAAAATGAGTGATTCAATTAAACACGAATGCGGAATAGCGTTAATTAGACTACTAAAACCTATAGATTATTATAAAAAAAAATATGGCACAAAACTTTTCGCATTAAATAAAATGTTTTTAATGATGCAAAAACAAGTTAATAGGGGTCAAGACGGAGCTGGCTTGGTTAGTTTAAAACTTGATGTTGAACCTGGAAAAAAATATATAAACAGAATAAGATCAGCGCAAAAAAACTCTATTGAAAACATATTTCAAACTGTTGAGCAAACCTATTTTGATTTAAAGAAAAAAAACCCAGAAAGAATTAATGATACTAAATGGTTCAAAGAGAATTATAGCTATACCGGAGAGTTATATTTAGGTCATCTACGATACGGCACTTATGGCAAGAACAATATTGAGAGGTGTCACCCGGTTTTGAGAGAGAATAATTGGAAGACAAAAAATTTAGTGGTTGCGGGTAACTTTAACATGACAAATGTTGATGAGTTGTTCCAACAGCTTATTAATCTTGGACAGGCGCCAAAAGAAAAAACAGATACAATAACAATTCTTGAAAAAATAGGTCATTTTACTGATGAAGAAAACACAAGGTTGTATCAAAAGTATAAAAAACAAGGTTTAGGAAAAATAAAAATCTCAAAACTTATATCTCAAAATATAGACATAAAAAAAATATTAAAGGAATCTTCTAAAAAGTGGGACGGGGGTTATGTTATTGCTGGTATGATGGGGCATGGAGATGCTTTCGTATTAAGAGACCCAAACGGAATAAGGCCTGCGTATTTTTATAAAGATGATGAAATAGTTGTTGTGGCATCGGAGAGGCCGGTGATAAAAACTGCTTTTGGGGTGCCAATCACACAAATAAAAGAAATTAAAAGAGGGTCTGCTTTAATTATTAAAAAAACCGGAAAAATAAGCGAGGAGCAAATAATTAAACCTAAAAGAAAGAAGTCTTGTTCGTTTGAAAGAATATATTTTTCAAGGGGAAATGATATAGATATTTATAAAGAGAGAAAAAAATTAGGAAGAAAATTAAGCCCCCGCATTTTAAATAGTATTAATGAAGATTTTCAAAATACAGTTTTTTCATTTATACCCAATACAGCTGAAATAGCTTTTTATGGAATGGTTGAAGAGATAACAAGGTCTTTAAATAAATACAAGCACCAAATGGTTAAAAAGTCAGCAAAACAAAAACACCCATCAATATTTAACCAAACATTAAGAATAGAAAAAATAGCAATTAAGGACGCAAAACTCAGAACTTTTATTACAGCAGATGAGCACAGGGAAAATTTAGTTGGCCATGTTTATGATACTACATATGGTTTAATAAAAGATGATGATAACTTGGTTATAATTGATGATAGTATTGTTAGGGGCACAACATTAAGAGAAAGTATTTTGGAAATGCTAGGTCGGTTAAAGCCTAAAAAAATAATAATCGTTTCATCCGCACCTCAAATTAGATACCCAGACTGTTATGGAATTGATATGGCCAAACTAGGTGACTTAATAGCCTTTAAGGCAGCAATTTCTTTATTAAAAAAGTCTAAAGCAGGGGAAGAAATAATAAACAAGGTTTATAAATCATGTCTCGAAGCAGGGGGGCACCCCAAAGAAAAACAAAAAAATGAAGTAAGGGGTATTTATAGCTCATTTACTGCAGAAGAAATTTCAAATGAAATATCTAGACTTTTGAAGCCCCCAAAACTCAAGTCTAAGCTAGAAATAATATATCAAAATATAGAAGACCTTCATTTATCTTGCCCAATGCACACGGGGGATTGGTATTTTACCGGTAAGTATCCAACCCATGGCGGAAACGCTTTTGTTAACCGAGCTTTTGTTTATTATGTTGAAGGTAAAAATATAAGAGCATATTAAGTACCAAAAACAAAACTTTGTACCTCTCTAGATAATTTATATTCACTTTTATTACAAAATCTAAACCAAAGCTCTGGTTCAATTAATTCTAATTCGGAAAGCACAAGGTTTTTTTCACTATCATATAATACATCAACCCTAGCGTAAACAGGCTTGCAAAAACAACTACTTACAACCCTTTCTGCAAAAGTGATTTCTTTTTTGGTTGCATTATATAAAGAAACACTTCCCCCAAAATCATCTTGAACCCTAAAGTCATTTTTTTTTCCTTTTTTTAGAACTGCGTGTGAAAACTTGCCCCCAAAAACAACCAAGGAGATTTCACCAAAACTTAAAACACTTTCTTGAAATTGTTGAATAATCATTTCAAAATCAGCATTTAGACGACTAAACACAGCTTCCATTTTATCGACGTTTTTTTTTGTTATTAGATGGGTATTCCAAGCCGCAGCAGAAATGGTTGGCTTTATAACAATCTTGTCCCACCCTTTTTCTTTAAAAATACTAGCAAGCGTAATGTTTGTTTGTTTTCTTAAAAAAAGACTAGGAACAATTCCAATAGAATTAAAATCTTTAAGGTAGTTTTTGTCTAAATTCCACTTAACTAAATCGAGGTTGTTTAAAAATTTTAATTTTTTTGAACAATCATGAAGCCAATTTAAAAACTCGTCTAATCGCTCAAAATAGTCCCATGTTGTTCTAAAAATTGCGTAGTCAAAACACTCCCAATTAACAGTCTTTGAGGACCAACTAACCCTACTTACAGTGAACCCAACTGATTCTAAAGCCTTAAGTAATAAAAAATCTTCTTTAAGGATGTTGTTTATATAACGACTTCTTTTTAAAGGATTTTCGTAGCGGTCTTCAGTTAAAATTGCAATTTTCTTAACCACCCCACTTATTCAACAGCAACTCTTTTATCCGCTCTTTCAGTTGTGTATAGCATACCGTTCCAGGTAAATGTTTTTTCTCCTTTTCTCCAGGCTTTTAAAAAAGCTTCTTCAAAAGACAAAGCGGCTTTTTTAATATTATTTTTTTTATTAATAACATCCAGTTTATTTACCACCTCTTTTTCTTCAGCTTTTTCTATTTTTTCTGTTGTTTTGGGGGCTGACTTAACAAGGGTCATTTCATTTATTAAGTGGCTAGCCCCAGCAAACTTGTCAATAATAAATAAGATGTATTTTGCGTCTACTGAAATGGTTCTATTAAATTTTGGATCAAAAGCAATGTCGCCACTCATTCCCTCCCAATTTCCATCAAACGCACACCCAATTAAATGCCCCTGGCCATTAATAACTGGAGAACCAGAGTTACCGCCAGTTATATCATTGTTAGAAATAAAACAAACTGGAACCGAGCCATTTTCTTCATAGGCACCAAAGTCTTTTTTATTGTATAAATCAACAAGCTTAGACGGAACGAAAAACTCAGGATCTTCGTTATTCATCTTTTTAATAACACCATCAAGATTAGTTTTAAACTTAAATATTTTCCCATCATCCATTGTATAACCCTTAATAGATCCATAAGTCATTCTCATTGTAAAATTAGCATCGGAATAGAAATCTTTTTCAGGGTACATACTCATAAGGGCATTAATAAAAAGCTTGTTAGCCTCAGTTAATTTAGCTTGCGCCTCGCTTGAGCCGGGCATTAAATTTTCAATATAGTTTCCAATTATAGATTTTTGAGCTTTATATAGGGGGTCTTTTTCTATACGCTTCTTCATACTAATTGTAGAACTCAAAAATCTGCTCATTTTTTCCTTGGAACAAAAAATTGATTTTTTATAAGCCTGGTCCCTCCATTTTTTCAGGTCTTTATTTTTAACCAAAACTTCTGGCAACTGACCTTCTGGCGCTATTGCTACATAAGACTTCATGGTAGTTAAAAATAAATCACCATCAACTTCTTGATCATAATCTTTAAAAAACTCATTTGCATCAATTTTCATTTTTTCTACCGCTTGAGAAATTAACTCCTTGTCATTTGCCTCAATTGCCTTAAGAAGCTGCCGTGTTGAGGTTCGCGCAAACCTCATGGCATCAGAGCCCCTCCATGCTGCCTCATTTACGCACACTGTCGATAAAACAAACTCATCAAGTGTTTTGTAAGAGTCTTCAATATCTTTTAAAACGTTGCCGTATTTATTTTTGTTTAGCTCGCTTGAGTTTGAAAATTTTTTAAAAAGTTCCTCTATTCTTACTTTTTGATCAAAAACATTCAAATCTTTTAGTTGCTTAGATTGTCCTTGATAATATTTCCAATAATTTGCTACCCTTGCTTTTTTTGATGCATATTTGATTTTGATGCCAGGGTCGTTTTCCATATACTCATCTAAAACATCTAAAATACCTGTTCGTATGTTAACAACCGTAGGGTTATAAAGACTAAGAGCTTGTTCAATACCATATGATGACAAATACCTGTCAGTTGACCCAGGGTATCCAAAAATCATAGAAAAATCATCTTCTTGAACACCATCTAATGATATAGGAAGGTGGTGTTTTGGTTTAAGGGGGATATTATTTTCATTATATTCAGCGGGCATACCATCTGGGCCAGAATAAACACGGAACAATGCAAAATCACCAGTGTGTCTTGGCCACATCCAGTTATCCGTATCACCACCAAATTTTCCAATTGACTCAGGTGGGGCGCCTACTAAACGAACGTCATTATATCTTTCGTAAACAAATAAATAATACTCATTGCCACCAAAAAAAGAATTAATTCTTGACCAATAATGCGTATCCTTAGTTGCTTCAGCTGATAATTTTTTTATATTTTCTTGAATTAACCTTTTGCGGTTAGACGTTGTGTCGCTACCCTCTAAAACAGAGCTTGTTACGTTCTCCATTCTAATTAAAAAATCCACAAAAAGATCAGGGTTAATGAGCTCTGTTTTTTTATCTTTGGCCCAGAAACCATTTTTTAAATAATCACTTTGTACAGAGCTGTGGCTTTGAATAGCATCATAGCCGCAGTGGTGGTTAGTTAACAATAAACCTTCACTAGAAATTATCTCACCAGTACAATAACCATTAAAACTAACAATAGCGTCTTTTAATGAAGCATTATTTACACTATAAAGTTCTTCTGGACTAAGCTGAAGACCCATTTTTTCTAGATCAACATTTTTCAACTTATTTATTAATATTGGTAACCACATACCCTCGTCAGCTTTGACGATTGGAGATGATATTAAGAAGCTAAGGAAAATTAAAAAAATTTTTTTCATGATATTTTTTGAGTGTTATTTAATTAGACCATTAATTTAAGGATTTTTTATTAAAGGAACGTTAGAGCAAGCCTCTCCATAAAAAAGGCTTTTAACAATTGGCATGAGTTTTTGACAAACAATCGAAAAAGCCCCTATTGGAAGCTTTTTATCACCACAGCCTTTTATAAAAACTCTCTTATTGATATATTTTGATGTGTCCATTTTTTGGAATGATCTTTCAAATAATATCAAGTTTAAAGTCTTTTCGTTTCCAAAAAAAACAAAACTAGCAACGGTATTTATTTTTGCTTGTATTAATAAAAAGGCCCATGTAGGGATAATCACATCCTTTGAGCAGTAAATAAACACATTGCAATTTTTAAAACTTTCAACATTTAATTTTTTTAACCTTTCTTTGAAATCAACTTCTTTAATAATTAAATCATCAATTAACCAACCTCTTAAGTCAATACCAACCTGTTTTCTGTTGCTTAAAAAATCTAACAAATCAATAGTGATTAAGCCCGCTTCAGTTATCTTATTTTTAATTTCCCCCCGCATATTACATAAAGCCTAGTTCTAATTTTGCCTCTTCAGACATCATGCTTTTGTTCCACGGAGGCTCAAAAGTAATTTCTACTTTTGCCGATTTTACACCACTAATTTTCTCAACCTCTAATTTCACTTCTTCCGGCAAGCTTTCTGCTACAGGACATGAGGGGGAGGTGAGTGTCATTATTATTTGAACTTCCTTTTCTTTATTGATTCTTACATCATAAATTAAGCCTAATTCATAAATACTTACAGGAATTTCCGGATCATATATTTCGTCTAGAGCTTTAATTATTTGATCGGAAAGTTTTTCTATTGCTTTATTCATTTTTTAAATAGTTTTTACAGACAGAAATTATTTTTTTTCTCATTTCGTTTATACCGTTTGATCGGGTCATGGAAAGGTGTTTACTTAAGCCGGTTTTTTCTAAAAATGACGGGTCTGAATTCACGACCTCTTCCGGCGACACACCGTTGTAAACTGTAATTAATAACCCCACAAGACCTTTAGTTATAATTGCATCACTATCCCCACGCAAAATTAATTTTCTATTTTCTATTTTACAAATTAACCACACTTGAGCTTGACAACCTTTAATTAAGTTTTTTTCGATTTTGTCAGATTGATCAATTTCGCTAATATTATTTCCTAGGTCTATCAAGTGTTCATATTTTTCTTCCCAGTTATCAAAAAACCCAAAATCATTAATAATAAAGGAGATGTTTTTTTCAAGAGACATGTTATAAAAATTTTATTGCTTTGTTTAACGACTTAATGAAAAAATCAATTTCTTTTTCTGTATTATAAAAGCATAAAGATACGCGTATCAACCCACTGACATTTAATTTAGAAATGGCTGTTTGCGCACAAAG
>Ga0160423_10003858_pt1 | contig 12418 bp, 12 predicted proteins | sample CRUFie14St8metaG_FD_108191 | JGI IMG/M metagenome (GOLD analysis project Ga0160423, IMG submission 108191) | Marine microbial communities from the Costa Rica Dome - CRUD Field 142mm St8 metaG | ecosystem: Environmental > Aquatic > Marine > Oceanic > Photic zone | place: Costa Rica: the Eastern... | reverse complement strand
CTGTATCGCATGTCGCTTATCAGCGTGAGGCTTGGGTATTGCCAGAGAGCAACGCAGTCCGCGTCACACTGGATCGAAAAGTATGCTGCGAAGCCGACCCTCAGGCCAGAATGCTCATTAAGATGCATCAACCGACCTTTGTGTTTGGCAATCAAGTCATACTGGAACTGAAGTTCACCGATCGTTTCCCCAATTGGTTTCGCGAGTTGGTGGAAAGCTATCACTTAATGCAATGTGGAGCTGCCAAGTACGTAGATGGCATCACCCTCATGGACAAAAACGTCATGGCCGACATGGTGGAATCCCAAATGCTGGCTCAGCAGATTGGCCCACGAGATCACCTCAAGCGCAGACAGGCGGCAACTGTTTCTTCAATTTCAAAATGAATTGGCTACTCAACGCGGACTTTTCCACCGCTCCAACGCCGCTACCCCTTACCCTGCTTGGATTGTCCCTTGCATTTGTCAGCGGACACATCATCGCATGGGTTTACATGCTGACGCACAGCGGACTCTCCTATTCCAAAACCTTTGTGCAATCGTTGATGATTCTACCCGTCATCGTTGCCCTGGTAATGATGGTATTATCCAACAACATCGTCTATGCATTCGGACTGATGGCGGTGTTTGCGATCGTCCGGTTCCGCAATATCCTTCGTGACACATTGGATACCACCTATGTGCTTGGAGTGATTGTCGTAGGAATGGCGTGCGGCACTTTTAAGTTCATGACTGCCATGATTGGCTGTTTGCTCATCTGCACTATCTTGCTTTATTTGTGGATGACTGGCTTTGGAAACAGGCAGCGCTTTGATGTGATACTGAATTTGCACTGGGCCAAGGAGATTAACAAAATCCAGGAATTGGAAGACCTCCTCAGGTATCATGCCATCCGATCCATTTGTGCCAGCCAGCGCAATCACCGGCAAGACGGGGGAAATGATCTGTCCTACCGCCTTTTGATGAGGAATCCTGATCGGATGCCGGAACTTCTGAACGATTTGCGGAATCTTGACGGAGTCACACGCGTCAACGGCATACGAGCCGAGGAGGAGTCAGAGGTATGAATCGAACCCCCATCCCAATTCCTTTCACCCGCCGATTAGCTCATTGGCAGTCCAAAGTCATGCCGACGGTGCTTTTTTTCTGCCTATGCATCGCCATTGCGGTCTTATGGAAGCAGAATCTATCCCTTCCCTCCTTGGTTGGGCAGGTGGATATCCGTCGCCTGGACATTCGAACTTCCACTTCAGGTACAATTACCAACCTGGCCGTACAACTGTTCCAAAAGGTCAAGGCTGGAGACATTATTGCCAAGGTAAACCCCAGTGATCCCATGACTGATCTAGGAGGGTCGATCGATTTGGTGATGGCAAAGAAAGAGCTCCTGCAACTGCTCAGCTTGAGTTCGGCTTCAAGCGAATTTGGTATCCAGCGCAACCTGCTGGACAAGGAACGCCTCAGGACGGAATTTCTCCAACAAAAGGTTAATCTTTCCTCTGCAGAAATCCGTTTACAGAACCTTAAAAATGAATACGAGCGGGCCAAGGGACTGATCGAACAGCAGCTTCTTTCGGAGAGTCAATATGACCTGGCTGAAAAAAATTTCCTTAGCAGTCAAGCTGAAGTCAATGAGCGCAGGCTTTTCATCAAGGATCTGGCCGCAACCATCGAGACTATTGAAGGATTAATTCAAAGCAGCCAGGAGATTGAGACCGCAAAAATGGACATAAACCGAAATTCCCTTGCCCGCTCCATTGCCATAATGGAACAGGAGTGGGTTATCCGAGCGCCATCAGACGGCATCATCACCGGCATTCAAAAGCGTCAAGGAGAAATGATTGGAAGCTCGGATTCGGTCGTGACATTGACCGAAAATGCCTCGAACAAGGTCGTTGCCTATGTCCCTCAAGGTTTGGACATTCCCCTTTCCATTGGCCAAGCTGTTACTATCCGTGCCCGCAGTCAGCGCCTGCAGCAAGCCAGAGCTGTAGTGGTTCGCATGGGGGAGAGTTTTGAGATCATGCCTGACATGATATCTCAGCTCCAACTGCATCGCCTCGGTGGCTTGGGCATACCCATCCTTATTGAGGTCCCCGACAGCTTTGCATGTAAACCGGGAGAAATGGTCAATATCATCATGGATTCGCCCCATGAATGAAGCCAAGGCCCGGATAGTTCTTGGATTGATGGTGTTCACTCATGGCTCGCAGCAAACCTCTTGATCCCGAATATAGCTCACGTTGGGTCCCCAGTGATTTTTTCCGCACCTTTTGCTGGGAGGAAGTGTTCCCTGCCCCACAACCGGTCGAGCTTGAATTAGGTGCAGGGGATGGCTCCTTCCTTGTCCAATACGCCAGTGCCCACCCCCATATTAATTTTTTTGCTGTGGAGCGCTTACTTGGCCGCGTTCGCAAGATGGATCGAAAAAGTCATATGGCCGGATGCTGCAACATCCGACTGCTTCGAGTCGAAGCATCCTATCTTTTAAATCACCTGATTCCTGAAGCATCCTTGCAGGCGATTCATCTCTACTTCCCCGACCCTTGGCCAAAGAAGAAACATAATAAAAACCGATTGGTGAACGATCATTTCGCCAATGTTTGCCATCGTCTCCTTGCAACGGCGGGTTGCGTTTATCTGCGCACCGACCATGGAGATTACTTTGAACAAATGAAGGCAGTGTTCGCCCATAAAAAGGGTTTCAAACAAACTCCAACACCTGCCAAACTTTTAGCCTTCAAGACCGATTTCGAGGCTCATTTTAATCAGCGTCGGATTGAAACGCAGCACGCGTGCTACCTCAAGAAAGACTCTTCCGACATGCCTTGATCTTTGACATTCAGATCGGGCATGATTTCAACGAGCATGACCTCATCAAGGATCGAACAAGTAACCATACGACTACCGGCATCGGAAGCTGCACATCTTGAGGCTCAACGATCTAGAATCGCCACAACACTTCAGATAAACGAGCGATCAGTCACCGACTGGAAAATTCTTAAGCGCTCTATCGATGCACGCCAGCGGCAGGTGATGGTTCAAATGATCTTTCTGGTAAGTCTGGGTGCCTCACTTCCCAAAACGACCCCATCGGCACTCGATTTTCCGATTCTAAAACCATCAGCACCCAGGATATTGATTATAGGCTGCGGTCCTGCAGGGTTATTTGCCGCTCACGAATGCCTTCGCAACGGTCTACGCCCCATATTGCTTGAGCGGGGAAAAGATGTTTCCGCAAGACGTTTTGACTTAGCTCCCATATTCAAACACGGGAGGATTCTGGAAGATTCCAATTACGCCTTCGGCGAAGGCGGAGCAGGCACATTTTCTGATGGAAAACTCTACACTAGGGCAACCAAGCGAGGACCCGTCGCTTCGGTCTATCAAACGCTGTTTAAGCATGGTGCCCCAGAAGAAATTCTTGTCGATGCCCATCCCCATATTGGATCCAATTTACTCCCCAATGTTGTGAGAAATATGCGAAAGTCCATACAGCAAGCAGGTGGAGAAGTGCATTTTGAAACCAAGGTTGTTAATTTTCTTATTAAGAACCAAACCATTCAAGGGGTGATTTGTTCAAACGGAAAGAGCTTCGAATCAAGGCATCTGATTTTGGCGACGGGACATTCTGCAAGAGATATTTACCGTTTATTAAACGACAGGCAAATCAGGCAGGAAGCCAAACCATTCGCCATGGGCGTACGCCTTGAGCATCCTCAGCCTTTGGTGGACCGACATCAATACCACCTCAAAGGGGACCAGCCTCGTCCGGATTACCTACCTGCCGCAAGCTATCGTCTTGCTACCAAAATCAAGAATCGAGGCGTCCATTCCTTCTGCATGTGCCCAGGAGGATTCATCGTCCCAGCTGCCACGGAAAACCACCAGGTAGTGGTCAACGGCATGAGCCTTTCGAGAAGGGATTCCCCCTTCGCCAACAGCGGTATGGTCGTCACCGTGGAACCAGAGGATATGATCAAGGACAGCCATTCCGCCTCCATTCTTGCTGGAATGCACCTCCAGGAGTCACTGGAAATGGCGGCCAAAAAACACGGTGGGGACGGACAAAAAGCGCCTGCTCAACGTGTGACCGACTTTTTAAATGCCAAAATTTCCGCCAATTTGCCTTCCACCAGTTACCGGCCGGGGGTCGAAAGAGCCGATCTAGCTGAGCTCTTACCTGAAGGGATTACCTGGAGACTGAAACGAGGTTTGCTCGGTTTTGAAAACCAATTTCGTGGTTATCTCACTGAGGAGGCGCTTATGGTCGGATTTGAAACCCGAACCAGCTCTCCATTGCGAATTCCCAGAGATCCGGAAAGCCTCCAACATCCGGATGTCAAAGGATTGTATCCCTGTGGAGAGGGAGCTGGTTTTGCTGGCGGAATCGTAAGTGCTGCAATGGATGGGATGAAATGTGCCCAGGCAGTCATACTGCAAGTAGGACTGCCCATCCGAAATCGGGATGCAGAGTCGTAACACTTAGTTATTGACAATTCGTCAGAGTGATCAAAAATTATCTAGTCCACGTCTTAGGAAGGCAACTAGGGGTTAACACTATGAGCTTCAGCGATAAACCATCCTACGGGGGGAAATCTCGTTCAGACGAGAGCAACCTTCACACTGAGAAAATCCAGGTTGAGAGAAAAACCTTCATCTTCACGCTGAAAGAAAATCCCAGAGGGCGATTCCTCCGCATTACCGAGGATGTGGGAGGACGAAGAGATACGATCATTTTACCCGCTACGGGATTAAAAGAATTTGCAGAAGCCCTGCAATCGGTTTGTGAGGCACACGGCCAACTCCCTCCGGAGGAAGTCAACGAAGATTAACGAGTCTTTAAACAGTTCACCATTCAGAGTGCATCCCACGACCCTCTTGTACTCTGTAGTCACAGACAAACGCTGCTTGTCATTAGAACGCGTCTTGCAACGCGAGTTTCTCACCCGGATTCCGAGTTTTCTTGAGGTCATGGTTCCTCTCGTAAATAAGCCAGCAAGTCTACAAGCTGGGTATCTGTCAATAACTCACCGAAGTTATCCGGCATCAGGGAACGAGAAGTCCTAGTCATGCTGGCAACTGATGGACGCTTCAAGGTTGTTTGGATACCGCTTGGCTGAATCAACAGCCATTGGTCCCCTTTTTCTTCACGGATCACCCCACTAAGGATCTCTCCATCGTTCATCACAAGTCGCGTTGACTGAAATGCTTTATCCACATTGCGATTGGGGTCGAGAATATCTTCCAGGATACGAAGAGAACCTCGCTGAGCAATACCATCTAGTTGTGGCCCAATGAGAGCCCCCTTGCGCCTAAGTTGATGGCATTGCATGCAGGCCTGTTCAAACAAGGCCTTTCCCTGAAGGGCATCCCCCGATCTCACCGCGGTCACCGCCAACCGATCCATGCGCTGTTGCAGATCGGCTCTAAGATTTGGCAGCTGCTGGCGCAACTTAAAAAAGTTTTCCATCCAATCAGAGCGCTCCAACTGTTCAAGACGTTCCATCACTTCGTCCAAGGCCAAGACGTGCGGAGAAAGCCATCCATCCAGTATCCACTGACCAAGCACTAAGAGGCCCTGCCGGTGATTGGAAAGCCAGCCAGCCATTTTTTGTTGAAGAGGCAAAGGCGTCCATTTAAGGCTCTCACCCAGAACTCGAGCGGTGGCGGTTCTCCCCATCAGGATTTTTTGCAGACAATCTTTGGCCTCTGACGACACGCTTGGCTCGATCAGTAATGGTGCAAGCAAGGCTGCCCAACCCTCGGATTGCCTGTCGCCCAAGAAACGCGCTGCGAGCAATTTCAATTCATCAGTAGGTGCCTCTTCTGCCACCCAACGTTGAAGCATTTGAAGTGCAGGCTTCTTATGAACCCCTAGGCTAAGATCCGCTGCCATTCTCAAGTGTTGCTCAAAATCTCTCGGCGAAGCCTTCGGCATTGGTAACAAGGGCGGGTCCCATCTACCTGCAGCAAACCAGGCATACGCATCGGCCGAGTCCCCATCAGTCAGTTCCAATTGAACAGCCTTGGACTCCCAGGCAGACAAATCCCATGAAACGCGTTGAGCGATATCTTGACGCGGAGGAAAAGCTTCCAGCAAAACATCTCCATTACCAGCATCAATGAGCCTTATCGCATTGAGATGGTTTGGCCCTTGATTGGGATATCCTTGATGGCCTGCCAAATAAAAGCTCAAGGTAGCAGGTGCCTTGATGACAGGAGAATACAGAACCCCCGTGTAGCGTTCACCATTGGGGGGTAAACTACACCAGAACACGTCCTCCGCAGGACCATCTTCAGAGACTCTTTTCTGAATAAACCAGGGATTTATAGACTCACCTTGTTCCATACCTCGTGTGGTTCGCCACCCCCTCATGGTCTGGTCCGCTTCCACAATCGAAAGTTCAAGTATCGTTTGGCCCCATTGCAGGATGGACTCTGGGGTTTCCATTTCCCGAGCTTGAAGACCCTCTTGAATGGCTCTGAAGCGTTTCATCTCAACCTGCGGGTCGGAATCAGCCCGGTCCATCAGGTAGTTCACGGCGCCTTCCAGAGTGGTAACATCCGCATGCCGGGCCATGTGAACAATTATCAAATCACGCCTCTCAGGAGTTAATCCGTGAATGTCCCTCAAGGATCGAGCAATGAAATTTCCTGCTTCTGTAATAGGCACCCCTAATGCCACATCCATGATCTCGTCACGAAACTCCCTCACCCATGAACGCTGATTTAACCACTGCCATGCGTCATCATTCATGAGTTGATTGCGCAAGCAAAGACGAAGCCCATGAAGCAGCTGCGGATCTTGATCCCCCATGGATTGCAACCGAATCAGACAAGGATGTATCGATCCCAGAGAAGGATGCAAGCTGAGGGCATGGGCAGCAGCACGCTGCACCATAAAATGTTGGTCTTGCAATGCAAGACGTGCCCAGTGCAACAGACTCTCATCAGGATGGGGCTGTTCGGCCAGAACCAACAGGGCGTGCACCCTGACTTCCATCGAAACATCGTTCAAGGCATCCTCTAGCATGCTCTGAACGAGGACCTGCGTGCGATGCATGACCCATAGGCCATGAGCTCGTTGTTGCCAATTAGGAAGACTTTTGTTGTTCCATTTCTCCACCAGAGAAGCTGCTGCAGCAACAGCCTTTTCATCAGCCAAAAATTGTGTCGCAAGCATGCGTCGGGTGATGTTTGGATGCCCCAATTGTTCCACAACCTTTTCCAAACTGGCAGTGGTCAAATCCATTAGCCCGTGGCCCTGGCTTAAGTGGCCGGGAGCGCCCCGGTAGGTAAGCTTCCAGATTCTCCCGCGATGACGATCCCGTCCTGGATGATCCAGAGGCACCTCGTAATGTCCGATAATCCGATTGTAGAAATCGGCAATATAAAGAGACCCATCGGGGCCCAGCTGTATATCGACGGGCCGAAACCATGGATCTCTTGAACTGAGCAAGTCAGGCTGCTCGATCGCTTTCTTGGATGAACCCCTGTCGATAAGGATGTCCCTGTTGAGCCGACTGGTCATGACGTTCCCGATAAACACGTTGTCCTTGAAGGAGGTGGGCCATAGTTGATCGTCGTAATAAACAATACCACAAATGGCAGTCGATCCGTGTGCATGCTCCATCAAGGTAGGCGCAAACCCAAGACCATCATGCGGTTTCCCAAAACTAGGATAGAAGGCACCTCGAATTAGCTGATAGACAGGCGCACTGTGGCAATCAGCGGTGTAAAATTGCCCGAGGGGATCCATCGTCAGCCCAAAAGGGTTAACCTGCCCAAAGGTATGGGGCTCTACCCGTGATCCGTCTAGGCGAATACGATACGTGTGGCCGGAATTCATGAACAATTCCGATCCATCTCTACCTCGCAGAGTGGAATTATTATTGAAACCATGGGTCGCGTAAAGCCATCCGTCTAAGCCACGGGTGAAAGAGGCATTCATCCCGTGGGTATCTCTCTCCCAGCCCAGGGGACCATACAGTTTCGCCTTCAAGTCAGCTTGACCATCGCCATCGGTGTCCTCAAACCACCAAATATTTGGAATACTCCATGCCAAAACTCCATTGCCATATGGATACAAGCCAATGGGAATGTTCAAGCCATCAGCAAAGGTGGTCACCTGATCATAGAGGCCATCCTCATTGGTATCAGTCAGCACCTTGATGGAGTCCCTACCCTTTTCATTTAAATCGACCGGGTAAGGATACTCCCGAGTATCGGTCACCCAAAGTCTGCCTCGTGCGTCAAAGGCCATGTTCATCGGCTTGGCGATATCGGGTTCCGAGGCCACCAGCTCTATCGCAAAACCGGGAGCCAAATCGAACATGGACTGTTGAACCGTGGGGCTCAGTGGGTCGGTCGCACGAACACCTGCTGCGAACCTATCCTCGACACCTGCTCCATACAATTTGAGGTGGACTGTCATAAAAAAAACCACCAGGCCAGTCAAAATTACACCCTTTGTCTTCATATGCTTCACACTGCACTCATTAGCTCGTTGAAACTTCGGAAGATCAAGAACCAAGGGTTTTCTGAGAACTTGCAGAAGGCTCTCTTTCCATCAAGAGGCTTGCCTGCCAAAACGAAGAGCAAAGAGATCGGCGTCCTTTAAATGGATTTTCATCCGAAAGGGTATCTCTTCATCCAGCTCAATCATGGGGCCACGTTTCCATCGATAAGGACGCTGCACCTCGTTCCCAATCCACTCCATGGCATGGTCACCCGCATAGCCTTCAATGGGCTCTCCATCCTCATCCATCAATTCAATGCGTAGGAACCCTGAAGCGGAAGTCGAGGCATTTAAAAAAAGATGATTACCAGAACGCACCAACGGTTTGGATACCCAAATCCCCGGATGATCTCCAGCCCTCACCGAGCTCAAGCCATCCAGTCGAAAAACATAACGATGCAAATGAGCCGTCGGTTGTCCGTAGTCCTGATTGGTGTAAAAAGACATCTCATGAGGAGAAGTCTGCACCCAGCCCAGCACGGGGTAATTGGAGCGAGAAACCCAGTTGTTGGCCCCAATACCTGGCCGCAAGAGCGCTTCAAGGTGAAATCGTTGATACAGCAAGCCACCACGAGAAGTCATCAAGGCAGCATCCGAGGTGTCATTGTAATACTTGGGATGCACCTCAATGAGCCGAGCCTCCTCATCTGAAAGCACCTTACGGCCAGGAAAGAAACGCGCAGGTGTCGCCACATAAATGTGTGGAGCTCGGAAATAAGGTTGGGTTTGATTAGTATACAGGTGTTGGCTGGGGCGTATCGAATCAGTATCACTGAAACGCATTTGCCCTTCTGCTTTCCAGTCGAGGAAATCAACGGAGGAAGCACGCGCAATACTACGAATGCCATCGACTGATGAGCGGTAATAACAGAGGTATCGAGATTCATGGGGAGACCAAAAGGCTACATTTTGAGAATCCAACACCCAACCCTCAGGGGAGAATACAGGCGAGTCACTCAAGGCTTCCCATTCCAGTCCGTCCCGGGACCCAAAGGCCATCAGACCGGAAGAAGCAATTCCTGCCAATGCCTTAAATGGGAAATCCTTGGCATAGGGATTTCGATCGAGAAAAGGCGAAAAATTGTGGCTGAACGGTGCCTTATTGGACAAGATGATATTGTTCTCGGATGCATAGCCTGTGGAGTAGAGCCCTAATGGGGGCTTGTTCCAATGAATGCCATCTCGAGACTCTGCAACACAGGTCACTTCGGCGACACTTCCGTCCTGTCCGGCCTTGGGCAGCCCGCGATAGTAAAAAAGAATGCGTTCGCTTTCCTGAACCATACTCCCATACCCACTGAAGGCGCCTTCCCATGGTCGATCAAAACGCATAACCTCGCCCCGATCAACCGGTGGGTGCAGGTGATACCGGACATTTTCCATCGACTCACACAAGAAATCATCCACCATCAGTTCGAGCCGATCCCCAACATCAATGACCTCGGCCATGGCAGCCAGAGGCCACAAAAAGATCAAGGTAAGCCCAAGTATCAAAACCTGCTGTAAAGGATTTAAAGAGCGCATGATTATGTCTCTTTTATCCTCCACTTACCCAATGATCACAAGCCCTGAATATCGATCACATTGCAGAACTGGAGACAGGGTCCTCAGGGTCTTCCAGAGTCTGGCCAATTATCGGGAACAATCATCCAACGCTGGTCAAATTCATTGGCGTTGCTCACGGCTGGACAATAACACGTGGCCATGACCGCATGGACCCCACGGGCCATCTCTTCAGAAACCTGGGCTATGAAAGTTTCATCATCCATCCCATCAGATGGGCTCGCAGGACTCGAAAAATGCATCCAGAGAGGTTTGGAATGCACCACCCATTTGCGACTCTTTCCATCATGGGTGACGAAGCGGCACAATTCAGATAGGCGCAACCACTGACCCTTGGGATGGTCGGGAGCCAGGCCCTCAGGAAAGCGCTTTGGTAGCTCTTGATCTGGACGGTAAAAAATCCATCCACGAGTCCATGACCCAACGTAATCTGGATCGGGCAAGTGGGCACAACGTCGAAGGAGTTGCTGATCGATCAGCTTACTGCGTTTCTTTTCAAAAGAGTCTCCTGGATTAGGGCCTATGTAATGATACTTCCCCAACTGCCTTTCATCCCCGAGACAAAGATAACATTTAAAGGCGCACTCGATCTGCATCCGAATCCCCCTTTCATGCTCGAGATAAAAATCAATCTCACCTAGCGTTCGACCATCGCGAAGCAATGGGATGTTTCGAACAATACGTGAGATGGACCGAAACCGCTGAAGAGAAAGTTCCACAAGATCTTCAAAATAACGCCCTACAACAGGTGGATAGGCTTCTCTATGTTTGGAGGTAAGTTGTTTGAGTGAAAACTCCATAGGAGGCCCACACCATTCCGCAAGTTTTGCAAGAGTTCCCTCCTCCTCCAGCAGCGAAGGCATTCGATCCATCCAAGCCACATCATTGGACCATACGAAAAGAGGGATCACGCCATCCATGCCACAGCTCCTTCAAACACCTTCCAAACCTTTTGTGACGTCACCAAAGCACTGGGATACACAACTCATCCTTTACATGAGCGAGAGGTAAAGTAAACAAGCTTTTCGTTCCTGCTTGGGACGCTGGGAAACATCCACAACTGACCCCACGGGAAGATGTCGCTTGCCTCCTGCAAGGATCATGGGCATTTCATCTGTCTGATGCCGATCGCCATCAAAAAGATTGGACCAGAAGAGCAACAAACAGTGGTCCAGAAGAGTGGAGTCGCCCTCGGGAAGACGTTTCATACGTTCGATGAGGTAAACCAGCTGCTGAACATGGAATTGATTAGTCTTTAAAGACATGGTCTTCAAATCAGGATTTCTTCCGTTACGGGTCAGATCCAGCTGCAGGCTTCCACTGACACCATCGAGAAAGCCAAAGTTCATTTGCGACAGGTCATTGTTTAGCATGCAGGTGGCCACGCGATTACAATCCATTTGAAAGGCCATGATCATCAAATCCGCCATGAGTTTCATGTCTGGGAATGTCCTGAGGAACCCCCTTGTCGGGTCGCTGCATGCTCGGAGTTCGCAAGGTAGGTTGCCAGCCCTCCAGGCTTTCCTCAGAAGCAGCACGCTCGATACGCGTTTAAATACTCCGAATGGAATCCAAGTATTGGTCCAACTTCTCCCTATCCGACGGATTGAGTTTGGATCTTACGGACTGAGCATCCTGACGTGTTTGATCCAGCACGCTCCGGTTCAACGACCGGCCGATTCCATCCCCAAAAAGCAGGTCAAATACACGAGCGGGATAGATTTCTTTCATCGCTGGCTTGGTATCGGTTTCCCATAAGATGCATGATCCATAGAGCATGGAGAGATAATCCTCCAACCGCATTTCAGTGGGTTCGATGCCCAGCACAAGACTCGGAATCCCCGTATGCCGTCCCTTCGTTTTGGCTAATCGCTGGTCCATGGATGGCCCCACTCGGATCACATTTTGATCCGAACTGACCCAGGCACCCTACCAAGGTACGGGCTTGTATGATCAACGGCTTGCTAATTGAAAAGTCCTTTGAGGAAGACGATGTCTTCTTGATACGCTTGAAGAGGCGAAAGCCCTTGCCTCAAAGTCATGATGCCAGACTCCTTCTTGGCCCACCAATGTTCTGGCTCCATACCATTGCTAAAGTAAAAACAAGCAAAGCGGGTGGCTGGTTGCGCGGGGGATTCGTCAAAAAAGCGCTTCCCGAATGTTTAATTCCGCTAGCCAAGCGAGGCCATCCAGGGAAGCGTCACTGACTCCAAGCCCACTCAAAAAACAACGTCGAGGCATGGGCGGCCTGCATCCAGTATCGGGCATTGTCTGTTTGGGCATGTTTTTCATAGTTGCTGTCAATGGAACGTTATGGGAACGCTTTTTGGTATAG
>Ga0160423_10003857_pt1 | contig 12419 bp, 9 predicted proteins | sample CRUFie14St8metaG_FD_108191 | JGI IMG/M metagenome (GOLD analysis project Ga0160423, IMG submission 108191) | Marine microbial communities from the Costa Rica Dome - CRUD Field 142mm St8 metaG | ecosystem: Environmental > Aquatic > Marine > Oceanic > Photic zone | place: Costa Rica: the Eastern... | reverse complement strand
GATGAACTTTGATCCCTCAAGAGTTCAACAATTCATGGATCCTTATCAGCAAGCAGTTACACAAGAAGCTGTTAAAGAAATAGATAGACAAGCTGCTTTGGCACAAAATCAATTAGCTGGTCAAGCGGTTAAAGCTGGTGCATTTGGTGGTAGTAGATTTGGTATTCAACAATCAGAACTAGCAAGAAGTGCACAAGATCTACGATCAAGAAGAATCTTTGAAGACTTATCTAGAAACTTTCAACAAGCACAAGCCACAGCACAAGCTGCTAATCAACAAAGAGCACAACAAGCAGCAGGTTTTGCTAATATTGGTAAATTAACAAGCGGTATTGGTAGCACCATGGCAGGACTAGGTGCACAGCAACAACAATTAGGACAACAAGATGTTAGTCAACTTTTAGGTATTGGTGGTCTACAGCAACAATTAGCTCAAACACAATTAGGCACACAGTATCAAAATCAATTAAATCAAATGATGGAGCCATTTAGAAGACTAGCATTTGGTTCACAAACATTACAACAAGTAACACCAGGCGCAGGAACAGCAACACAGACTATTGCACCAATGCCTCAAGGTAATCCGTTCTTACAAGCGGCGGGTGCTATAGGATCTATTGGCACGGGCCTTGGAGCATTGATGGGTTAATGAGTATATACACACGAAAATTATTTAACAGAGGCGGTCAAGTGTCTTCTCGTGGCGTTGGTATTACGTCAGGATTGGTAGATAGACCCGTTCAAAAATTTAGTAATGGGGGTGAAGCAACTAGCGCATTACAAACCTCTATGTCTGATAAGTTAAAAGTTTTACAAGATTTAGATTTAGGTAGACCAGAGCTTTCTTCAAAAAGAGAAATACTAACTCCTGCACTTTTAAAATTTTTTGGTAGTTTAATGTCTGGTAAATCTCTTCAAGGAGGTTTAGGTGGTGGACTTGAAATAGCAGGACAAGCTTTACAACAATCTGCACCTGACTTTGCTGCAGCAGGATCTGCGATTAGAAAAGAAAGAGCTGATCAAGTAAACTTTGATAATACTTTAAAATTAAAAGCTTTTGATTTAGCTTACGATGAAATGATAGCTGATAAAAAAGCTGATAGTAAAGAAACGTTCTCTTCAAGTAAGTATGAGGTAAGATTAAAAGAAAATAATCCAGATGGTAAAACTTCTGTAGCAACAGAATTTTTTAATAAAAATAATCCAAGTGAAACTTACTACATGATTGGTGATAATGAGGTAGAGGCAGATAAATTTGATATCATAGGAACTCTTGGCACCGCGAAGGACGATACTCCAAAACAAAATTATACATATCAAGATTACAAAATTAAATTAAATGATGACAGCGAAGTAGTTCTTACAAAAGTAACAGATAAAACAGGTCAAGAACAACCTAAATGGATAAACGCAGCGGGAGCTGATTTTGATTCTTCAAAAATAGACAAAGTAATAGGAACTCTTGGTACGGCTACAGACGATACTAAACCTAAAAAGCGTACACCAACAACAGATACTTATTACGCACCTAATCCTGAATATAAAGAAGGAGATGATATAACAACTAAATATTTACAGGTAGCTGTTAAAATAGATGAAGATAACAATATTAGTTTAAAAGATCCAGGCACTGGAAATTATATTAGTGAAAATGCATTTACTGAAAAGTACGGAGCTGCAGTTAGTGATCAACCAATTGATTGGAAACCTAGATTAGAACAGGAAATAAAAGAAGAAGTTGCAGATGCACAAAAAGAAAAAATGTTCACAATATTTAAAGATCAGTTTTCAAAGTTAGACGCTAATTTAGATAAAGATTTTGAATTAACTGAAGCAGACTTAGATTATTTATACGCTGCTTTTCCTAATGAAGCTGACTTTGTAAAAACTACACCAGCAGGTAAAGTTAATGAGTTAAGAGGTGAGTTGTTTGATATATACTTACAAAAACAAAGTGTTAATAAAGCAGAAATAGAATCATCTACCTCTACTAATCATCCTGACGGAACTGTAAAAGATGCCGTGGACGTTTACTATAATTTAAGAAATGACGATCCAGATTATGATAGAAAAAAAGTTTACTATCAACAAAAATATAATGCATTACCTGTAATGTCAGAGGAAACTGCTAAAGACATAAATGAAGCGTTAAATAATTTAAAAGACTTGAACGTTATTCTTGATAATGTTGATGAAGCTATTCCTATTTTAGGTAAACCAGCCGCATTTATTTCAGAAACTTTTGGTGTGAATCAAGGGATGATGGAGTTTATGACAGCTAAGCGTGGTTTAGAGGCAACAGCGATAGAGCAATTAGTAAGAGGTGTACCCTCAAATTTTGATGCATTAAGAATCATTAGAACATTACCTCAAGAGGGTATTTCTCCTGCAACAAACAAAATTAGAATTAAACGTTTAAAGGCTATTTTTGAGGACGTAATTTTAAATTCTATACAATATAATGTTGAGACAGGAAAAAGAGTTCCTGCTAATTTAATAATACTAGCAAGAGAGCTTGGTGTTGTAAGAGAAGTAGATCAAATTATAAGAACTGGAGTGAATGAGGAAAAGAGAAAATATTTAGATGGAATTTCAGCTGGTTTAGAAGGATTTACCAAAGAGGGGTATATTAAAGAGTTTGGTGATCCGTTTAAAAGAAGTATAGGTTTAGTTGATAAAACAGACGATGAACTTGGTGGAACAATAAGTGAAGCGCAACAGAAAGAGTTAGATGCTTATGAAGAAAAATATTTAGGTAAAGGTAAATAATGGCAGAAGAAAATAAAGTAAAATTAGAAGACGAAAAGCTTAGTCCTAACTTTTCTTCTTTAGTAATGGGCACTCCTAGTTTAATGGATAAGGAAAGCGATAAGAAAAAAAATGATAAAGAACTTTCTGATGCAGATAAACTTTATGTCTTAGATATATATAAAAAATTAGATCAAGCACAACAAGACGGTGATGGAGCTGCAGAATTAAAAGCTTTTAAAGCTCTTCAAAATTTTTACATATCACAAGAAACTTATTTTGATAAAGTTAAAGTTGGTGGTGAAGCAGCCATGGAAGGTATTAATAAAGGCATAGCGACAGGAATAGGTCTTCCTGTTGATATTTCTAATTTAATTTTAAGCATGGGAGAAATGGGTGTTAAAGAAGTAATGAACGAAATCGGATTTGAAGTAAGTCCAGATGCCTCCGTTGTCAGTGACAAACCTTTTTTAGGAGGTAAGCAAATAGAAGATTTATTTAACAAAGTCGGCATAGAAACAGATTATGACAAAACTCGTTTATTAACAGCTATAACAGGCAGAATAGCAGAGGAAGTAGGAATTAATATACCTCTAATGGGTTTTGTTGTTAAAGGGGCCACCCCTAAAAATATGGGTAAAATAGGTGCATTTGAATTAAGTGCAGCTACTTCTGCAGGTGCAGGTGGTGCTTGGGGACAACAAATAGATAAAAACTCAGAGCTTAAATATCCAGGAACAAATATACCTGTTAATTTAGAGGCTTGGGGCATGGCTCTTGGTTACACCTCTCCTATTACTGTAAGCAGCGCTCTTAAATTTTTAGATTCTAAAGTGGGTTTAAAATCAGCCTACGATCAAATATTTCAACCTCATACCGCTGCCTCTAAAGCAGCAGCAAGCATTTTATTTTCTAGAATGGATGAATCTCAAATAAATAAATTGTTAACAGACCTTGAAAGAAAAGACATGACTGCAGAGCAACTAAAACAAAAGTTTGGCTTAGAAGAAGATGAAATGTCTATATTATTTGGTGAATCTATTAATCAAACTAATTTTCCTAGATCTCTTGATCAAATATTAGGAGGAGAAGATTTAGCAAGATTAAAAGAACAAATAATGAAAGATCCAAATGGTCTTGCTTTAGCTCAATCCTTAGACGCATACAAATATACTCGTTTAATTCACATGGAAAATACTTTGCGTGGCAAGTTAATGTCGGAAGATTATGCAAAAGGAGATGTCATACCAGGCAGCGTTAGTCTTGCTGTTGAAAACAGAATAGCAGGAATAAATAATTATGTATCTTCTCGTGTTGCCTTAGCAGAACAAATTGCAGCTGAAAAAATGGCCTTAATAGGACCTAATATTAATAGAGCCGACGCTACAAAAATTTTAAAAGTAGAGTTAGAAGAAGCTTTATCTGATATGTTAAGACAAGAAAAATTATTATGGGGTAAGGTTAGAAGTAAAGTAGACGGAACTAGCATTGGTGACGGTGCGATGGAAATTTTATTTTCACAGTTTAAAACTACACCAAGAGATTCTATACCTCCTTTATTAAAAAGATTAGTAGGCGAAGAAAGATTAGCCGAAGCAGGATTAATAGAGGTAGCCGAAGGAGCAAAACTACAACCAGGACTCTTAGATGGAAAACAATCAGCAAACGAATTATTAAATTTAAAAGCTTTAATTCATGATGAAATTAGGAAAGCTTCTAAGCTAGGAACAAAACAAGGAGATTTATTAGCCTCTAATTATAGTGCATTGTTGGATGATATAGACGGTGCGTTAGTAACTGGAGTGACAGAAAAAAATATAGAAAAAGCAAACACTGCTTTAAGTTATAGTAATAAAATTCAAACAGACATATATGATAGCTCGATAGGTAATCTATTAGAATACAGCATAACAAAAGGAAACCCCGCTATCATTAATGCTAAAAAATTTGAGGAATTAATAACAAAAGGTGAATCTGGTGGAATTACAAGTGGAGACTTTTTAAAAGTATTAGACGGTGAAAGCACTGCTCTGCAAGAAAAAATTAAAGATGATGTAGCTAGGTTAATTGATCCACGAAATGGTCAACTTCCTGCAAGATCTTTAGAAAAATATATATTAAACAATGAAGAATTAATTAATCAATTTCCACAATTAAAAGCACAATTACTTGATGCTGATGCTGCTAAAGTCCTAGTAGAGGACAGGCTACTTTTACAAGCAAGAACAGAAAAAGATTTAGCAAAATATAGATCAAATACCATTCTATCTGATAAAGATTTAGGTTTATCTAATAATACAATAATTAAAAATATTTTTGATTCTAAAGCTATTAAAGAAGATCAGCTTCAGGCAGTAGATAACATTGTTACTGTTTTAAATAGATCAGATGAAAGTGGATTAGCATTACAAGGTTTTCAAGACTCATTAACAGAGTATATATTTAACACCATTAAACCAGTTCAAAAAGGTGGTAAAAAAACAATAGATTTAAAAACAACTACTTCTTTCATAGAAAATAATAGAGACTTACTTGTTAAAGTCTATGGCGAAGAAGGCGCTAAAATGTGGGATGAGTTTAATAGAGTTTTAATAGATGTTGAACCTGCTTTACTAAAAGGTAATGTTGGTAAGCTAGACATATTCTCTAAACAAAACGTGTTTATATCTTCTATAGGTCGTATTCTTGGTGCAAAAGCAGGATCTATGGGCGTGGGTCCACCTCTTGTATTAGCGGGTCTTGGTGGTAGAGCTGCAAACGCAATGTTGTCTGGTAAAACACAAGCAGAAACAATTCGTATTTTATCAAAAGCATACCGTGACCCAGAATTTGCTGCGGAGTTAATTAAACCTTTAGCAGATGAAGTGGATGCAAGAATATTTGAAGATCAACTTCAACAAACTATTGATGTTACCGAACCGTTTGATTTGTCTAATCAAGTAATAATTTTTAATAAAATAAATCGTTTTATTAAAGATGATAATGCTGTTCTTACAACTACAACTCGTGTGGGAACTGAGTCAGCAAAGGAAACAGAAGAACGATTAAGAGAAGAACAAAGCACTATTGAAGCAGAGCCACAAGCAAATTTAGGAGTTCCAATAGATGTTTCAAGGTTAGGACAAACTAATATAACTCCTCCTGTAAGCATGGCGGCAGCCGATCCAAACACCATGGACCGTGGAAAACAATTATTTGGTGGACCAAGAGAGATTACATTCGCCTCAAAAGGTGGTATTATGAACGCACGTAAAGTTATGCAAAGGGTGATATAATGGGTTTATTTGACGAAATAGCGAATAGAGCAACAGGAGCAACAGATCCAAATCAGCGTATGAGTCCAGCAGCTGAGAGAGCTATGGCTGCAGATAGAAGAGTTAGTAGAGCTGTTGCGCAAGCTAATGAAAGAGGACGAGAAATACGACAACAAGAAAGAGATCAGGGCAGAGACCCTGACGAATCAATAAAAACTCAAGATGAACAAGTAACAGCTCAACAAGCTCGATTAGGTAATTTACCAGAACAACAACCTAAAATCGACCCAATGGAGATTTTTACTCCTAAAACTATTCAAGTTTTGGGGACTTTAGTAGATACTATTTTTGGTAATAAAGTTGTTGGTCAAGCAGTTTTAGAAAAATTAAAAGCAGCTCAAGAAGATCCTAATAAAACAATTCAAGATGCTCTTAATGAAATGACAAACAGAGAATTTAAAGAGTTTATTCAATTACAAGAAAAATTAACGACTCCTGGAATGAACTTTTTAGGGGACGGACCCAATAAAGCTTTTTTAGATAACACTTTGTTTGTTGATGATGAGGACACTGGAGCAACCATAAGAAGTTTATTAGAAGGTAGTCAGGAAGGTATTTTTGGAATTGATGATCCGTTAGTTCAAAATGTTAGAAATAGATTATTAAATAATCCAGAATTAAGTTTTTTTCAAAGTTTAGGTATTGGCACTCCTGATGAGTTTATGGGTCAAACAGAAGCGTTAAAGGCTCTTGGAACACGTGCAGCTGAGAGTTTAAGAGTATTAAACCCTGAAATATATTATGGAGATCTTGATGAAAAAGGTTTAGGTTTTAGAGCTAGAACCACACAAGAATTAGAGAATCTAGCTAAAATGGATATAAGCTCTGCCAATAAAGGTTTAGCAAGAGCAATAGCTAATGCTAGAATGGAATTAGACAGAATGAGAGGTGGTAGAGATAATCAACAAGCAGGCATACCTTCCATAGTGACGCCTCCTGTTACACCACCAGGCGCACCGCAACCACCCATTGTTCCTTTTCCTCCAATAGCAGGACTTCCAACATTTCCAGGATTAGTTCAAGGAGCACCACAATTTAATTATGGAGCATTTCCACAATTTAATTTTTCAACATATGCACAACAAGGTATAGCTAATCCTAATTTAGCTGCATTTTATCAAAACTTAGGAAGGATAGCATAATGGATTTTACTAAAAAAGATATGATTTGGTTAATAGGTATAGTAGCATCTTTGAGTGTTACATGGGGTATGTGGAGCGAACGTTTAAATGCAGTAGAAAGAAAGGCAGATAGTGTTGCAAAAATGCAACAAGATATCGCCGTGATAAAAGAAAAGATTATACAGATGGACGACAGGGTGATGTGGATTGAAGAATTTTTAATTAAAACAGTGGACTATTAAAAATGAAAAATCAATGGTGGACATGGTTATGTTCTATAATTTTAATTACTTTTGTTCTAGTAATTGGCTTTCAAAAAAAATCTTACGCTGAAACTAACACCGTATCCAGCACGGTTGTAACAAACTCAACACCTCCAACAGCTAATGCTCCAACAATCATGAATAATAACAGTGACATATGTAAGGTGGGTGTGGGAGCTAGTGTACAAAATAATATTGTAGGTTTAGCCACCGGCGTAGTAATAGATGATGAACTATGTCAAAAATTAAAATTATCTAGGTCTATGTATGCTTATGGCATGAAAGTTGCGGCCGTGAGCATATTATGTCAAGATCCACGAGTCTGGGACGCGATGACAGACGCGGGGACCCCGTGCCCAGCTAAAGGTTCTATTGGAGTTGAGGCAGCTCAATACTGGAGTGATAATCCTGATGAGATTCCTGACGGTAGTAAGTATAAAGATGAATATGTAGTCGCGAATAAACCAGAACCAAGGGAGCAATCAAGTGAAGATGAAGTTCTTCTTTTTAAAACTTTGTTTATTATTCTTACTGGTATCGTCTTATTCTAAAGCAAATACAACCTGTTTACCAGATGTAGAAGGTCTATGTACTCCTGGTGTAACTATTACAGAGGAAGAAAGTGTTGTTGTAACGGAAGAAGATAAAGGCACAGAAATAATTACAACGACGACCACTACAACAACCACTACAACTACGACCGTCACAAATGAAGATTCAGGTAATATTTTAGATAGCTCCAATGGTTATGTAGGATTAAACGACGACGGTAATATGAATGTTGACTGGGGTGGTCAAGGTTCTGCAAGTATGCCTAGCGGTAATTCTTGTTATGCTTTAGGGTCTGATAAATGTGCACAGATTACTGGATCAGGGAGCAGCACGTCTACAATGGGTGTGTCAGGAATGGGCACCACCTTTATCATACAAAACATTGACATTTCTGATTTACAAATAGATAAGGGTGGTCAAGTTAAATACACAATCGAAGTAGATAAACGAGATGCTCAAGATAGAATATACATGCACGTTACAGGACTTAACGGAACTTCTACGGTCTTTTCAGGCACTGACATCTTGTCTGAGTCTGGAGTATCTTCCGGATACCAATCTTATAACGGAGCTTTCGATTTCGGTGGTGTTTTAAATAAAATTACTGTTGAGGTTGGTGGCCGTGATATTAATTTAGCAATCGGTCCCTTATTTGATGATGTAACTGTCAACGTATTTTATAATGTTATCAATACTATTATAGAACAACAAATCACCACGGTGGAAGAGATTGTTTATTTAAATTTAACCGATCCTACAGAATTAGATTTAATCGAGGAAATTATTGAATATAACGATATTTCAATTGATGAATCAGGTGAAATTGAGTTTGCACCTATAGAATCTGTACAAGAAGAAGTTACCTATGAAAGTGTTGAGATTGAAATAGCAGAATTAAATATAGACATACCTGAGCCCGAAACAGAAGTTGTTCAAGTTGAAACTGAAATAGAGGCGGAAATTGAATTAGAAATGAACGAGATTGAAGTAGTAGAGTCTGAATCAGAAGAAACTACAGAAGAACCTCAAGAAGAATCACAAGAACCAGAACAAGAAACACCGAAAACAGTACAAAAAGAAAAAGATTCAGAAGAAAAGATAGAAGAAGAGAAATCATCAGAGCCTAAAGTATCAGAGAAAGAGAAAGCTGCTACAAAAATAGTCAAAAAAATTGATGATAAAGAGAGATACGACGATGCAGCTCAAATGAAAACATTGATTGTCATGCAAATACTTGGTAATACTAAGACATTCTTTGATACACAATCTACTATTGTAGACACAAACGTTAATGAGTATTTAAATAAAACAATAGAAGATCAGTACGGTCTTTTATTTGATATGGCACAAGGACAGACAATGGAGGATATAATAAATGCCCAGTATTGAGTATGCAGGAATGAAAGTAACAGGCGGAAAAGTCTTCGCAATATTAACATTATTAGGAGCGCTTGGATCAGGAGCTTGGGCTACCTTCACTTTTTATCAGGATTATCTGACAATGAAAGAAAAAATTTTAACCTATACCGAGCCGGACCTCAGCGGATTTGATAAGAAAATAGCTTTAATGGAGTCTGAAACTCAAGCACAAATGGAAATAGTTGTGCAAAAAGTAGAGGGTTTAAAAAACGAATTAGATATAGTCCTTGAAGAAGTTAATCTTATTTCTACCACCGCCAGAGAATTAAAAGATGATCTTAAAACGGATCTAAGACAAATGGAGGGTGACGTTCGTCATATTACAGAAATAGTCAATGATGTAGAAGATAGACAAAAAGAAGATGCAAGAGAATTAATAGATGAAATGAAATTATTAGAGGAAAATTTAGATTTAAAAATTAATAAGGCTTTAAACAACCCATTGTCTGGAATGTCCGCCAAGAATTAAATCAAAATACTTTTCTTGATATTCATTTAAATCAGTTAAGGTTTTTATCTCACTGTCGTTTTTACAAAGCTCTTTGAATAAGTTAATGTCAGAGCACCATTCTCTGCCAGTCCAAAATTCAAAGCCGTCAAATTTTGATTTATAAATACTACTATTTTCATAGCCGTAAGATAAATAATATTTTTCATAATTATTATCTATAGCCCATTTGATCTCGGACAACGTAGCAAAAGTCCCCACCCCTAGCTTATCGTTTTCATAATTCCATGCGAATTGACCAGTTAATATTTGTTTGTTATGTGTGAAAAATTCTGTAAAAGCTACAAGTTTTTCATCGTGATAATATAAAAACGTTTTCCAATCAATAGGGTCGTCTCTAAATATAAAAAAATCTTCACTCTCTGCTTCATGATTTATTTCATGATAATTTTTGTGCCTAATATATTTTTTATATATATCAGCTTGTTCTTGTTTTACTTTATCATCAACTTGATCAACAACTTTATAAGTCACGTCTGATCTTAATTTATATTTTTGTTTCTTACTAAAAGAAAATTTATTTAATAAAAGTCTTGTAGTTCTAGCATTTAACCAAGTCAGTTTTTTCATTTTAGTGTAATACCAAGATAAAGGTATCCACCCATTATCTAAAGCATAATCATATTCAGAAATATTAAACTCAGCTAGTGCCAGTGAATAAACTATATCGTGATGTGTTAACTTACCTGTGATGTGGTCAAAAAATATTTTCACTCGGGACGTTCAAACTGAGTCATATATGAGTCATCAGTTTTTGTGTCTTCTTCTCTTGTATTTTCAACTGTATAAAAATTTTGATCTATCTTATAACCTGGGTTTTCTGTAAGTCTTTCTTCCATAAAAGCATCGTCGTACCATACAGTTCTATTATTTGGATAAGCAAAAAAATTACCGTCATCCATTCTAAACATGTGAGCACATTTATGCTCTGGATCTTCACTAAAGTTTGTATCTAACATCCCTGCTTTATTTTCCCAAGCCCAGTCTATTGTAAACATGTAAGTGCCTTTTCTTTTAGTGCCTTTGTAATCTACGAGCTCTGCTCTACAGTTTGCTAATCTATTTCTTCTCTGAACATCAACATAAGGAGAGAAACAATCCCAATATTGATGTATGTTCAAGGGGTGTTTAGGTGCATCTTTCTTCCAACAAAAGGCATGAATAGGTCTTCTCGTCCAGTTTACTCCGTTAGGTAAAAGACACTCAAATAAAAGAGCTCTTCTCTCTAAACTATTTACAGTGTGAACATCTGTGAATGTAAAATCACCGTGACCTTTTTCGTGATCATATAAATATTCATTTCTAATATATGCACTAAACGGTGGTAAATTGTGGTTTAAATAAGCCATTTTTTTAAGTCTTCTCCTAAAACTTTATTAGCTAAATTTATCTTATTTCTCAAGTTTTTTACGATAAATTCATCTACAGTTCCTTCAGATAAAAGATCTATGTAAGTTACTTTTTCTGTTTGACTTATTCTATGCGCTCTATCTTCAGATTGCAATCTAATTTCTAAATCATAGCTGTTACTATAATACACAACGGTATGACTAGCAGTAAGAGTGAGACCGTATCCACCTGTTCTAGGATTTCCGATAAAAAATCGTAAAGGGTCTTTTCTATCTTGAAACCTACTAACAATATCCTGCCTATCATTCTCAGCAGTGTCACCATAAAACGACTCCACAGTTTCTTTTCCGTATCTTTCTGAAAGTATTTCGTTAATCTTTTTGATGTCATGACGATATATCGCCCAAATAATGACTTTTCCATCTATCTCCTCTAATATATTTAACAACTCACTTATTCTGTTATTTTTTAACGGTCGCTCTTTTCCGTCATCTGTCATTAGATAACCGCAAGTAATTTGATGAAGCCTTACCATTTGTGCAAGAGCACTAGCTGCACTTGTTTGAGAATCTTCTAAAACTGTGACTGCATGCTTTTTCATTTCTGTGTATGCCTTTAATTGTTCTGAAGTTAAAGACACACTTCTTTTCATGTAAATTTTATTAGGCAAATCTAAACAATCCTCTTTTAAAACTCTGTATGAGAATTTATCTAACTTACTGTTTAACTCATCTAGTCTTGTGTATCCAGTAATAAGCTTAAAAGAATGACTACCAACATTTCTGTCAACCATTAAGGCGTAACGATTACGAAAAGTATAATAAGAAGAAAAGTCCAAGTACAACGGATCAAGGAAATAACATTGTGTATACAAATCCAATGGTGATTTAGTTACAGGAGACCCTGTTAGTATTCTGCGATACTTAGCATAGTCTCTTAATTTTAAAACGTTTTTTGTTCTAGATGCAGTAGGCGATTTAATCGTGGTAGACTCGTCTATTGCCATTAAACAAGAGTGAGATAATAAAAATCTTTTAGCAATGTCTAAACCTTTTTTTGTGCTAAAAGCCTCGATATTCATTAAAAATATAACTAACTCTTCATCGTGTTTAAATAATTTTTGATTTTCTTTTTGTTGTTTTTT
>Ga0160423_10003855_pt1 | contig 12424 bp, 27 predicted proteins | sample CRUFie14St8metaG_FD_108191 | JGI IMG/M metagenome (GOLD analysis project Ga0160423, IMG submission 108191) | Marine microbial communities from the Costa Rica Dome - CRUD Field 142mm St8 metaG | ecosystem: Environmental > Aquatic > Marine > Oceanic > Photic zone | place: Costa Rica: the Eastern... | reverse complement strand
TCAATTTCTTTTCTTTCCATTATTTCAACTGTTATTCTCATTTGTTTCCCTCTCATTCGTAATCCTTCACTATCAGCACAATCTTACCTTCCATCATCCGGTTGAGGCACCACTTAGCATACTGGCCTTCTGTCCATCCTGCACGGTAGTGGTCGTCGTTGCAATTCATACACCAGTCAGTGTCCTCCTTTGCCAATAGTTCATGGGAAAATGATTCCTTTCCACAGTTTTCACAGAGAAAGGATTCGTCGTCGTCGTGGATGATAAGTACTCTTGTTAGTACACCTTCTATGGGTATCATCTCGACTTTCATCGTCCTGCCTCCTCGTCGGAGGAGCGGGTGTGAATCACCTCGTTGTATTCGTTGAGATAGTAAATCGTGCCCCCTTGTCTTTCGATGGACACGTGGTACAGTTCTTCCAAGCACTCTTCGCATCCACGGAAGAGGGCTTCTTCCATTGTCGGTATTTCACATTCACATTCAGTCATTCTTCTTCACCCACCGCAATAATCAACTTAATCCAATCTTGTAAAATGTATAATTCAGACAAGGGCGTTTTTTCAATTTCATCCATCATTTTTTGTGTTTTAGGGTTCATTCTTCTTCACCCGCCAATCCCTTTCGCTCACAAATCGTTTCCTGCGATACAACGTCCCATGTGACCACTGCGCCTCTTACGTGAGGAGGTAGTAAGTCACCGTAGTATTGACAGAACGTTCCGAGTACAAGGATTTCACGATTGTGAAGAGGGGCAGTCGTCGAATCTATGCGCTCGATAATCTCAGGACGAGACAGAGCCGTGTAGACAATCTTGCCAGTGCTGTATGTAATCATCGCATCGTCTCCTGCAAGGAGAGCATAGTCGTAGGGTTCAGTCGGTATCTTCTTGTCGCACACTGGGCACGAGATAACGACCGACCACTGCTCGACCATCTCGACTTCACCTGTTGGCAGGCGCATCTCTTGCTGACCGTCGTGTGTCCACACACCTTTTTCCAGTGGGAAGGCTGACAGTGGTGTACCGCATTCGCACTTCCATCCCTGTGCTGCTTCTTGGCGCATCATCATCTCTTGCATGTGCCTCTCCTGAGGACTGAGATGCTGAACTTCGATGAGTTGCGCTTCGCTTTCATCGACCCGCCAGCCCAACTTCTCAATCAGGATACGCATACGAATACGAGCCTGAGCGCTCGTCGGGTTGTTCTCTTGTTCAGTCAGTTTCAATTCTTTCTCGCCTGAGCGGACATACGAAAGACCGAGTCCAGCAGGTTGCCAGAGTCCTCCTTCTCGTAGTCGCTCAAGGATAGTCAATGCTTCTTCTTCCGGTGTCATTCTTGTTCCCTCAGTATAGAATCTCACTGAACATTGGCACCTTTGCAAGTTGGTCTTCAAGGGATTTGCCTTCGATAGCCTTCGTGGTCATGTCTCCGAGTACCTTGTGAACAGTCTTGAGCCTGTCTGTGAGTGTGTTGTAGTTGAGTGTCGCACCGTTGAGAGTTTGCTTACCATCTGTCCAAGTCGGCTTGTGTGTGATAGCACCAGTCAAGATGTTGTAGACGTGGTAGAGTGAGTGCTTGTCTTCTTCTTCGACACGTACCCACTCAGCAGCGTTGCGAGTCCAACCTTGTCCCATGAGTCGCCACATGTGGCCACGGTTGATGCTGACGACGTCACCTGAATCGTCACGCTTGAGTGTCGGCTTGGTAATCAATCCCTTTCGCTCACAAATGGTCATGAGTTTCTCAAAGGTATCTCGGTTCACCTCGACATCACGCATTGATTCAGCGACAATGATTTCTTGCGCTGCAACCTCAAGGACATCCATGATGCGCTCAGCCAACTTCTCAAAGTCGAAGTTACCGAGTGCACCTGTCGTGTGCTTGAGATTGACAATGGTAGCGGAGTCGCCCAATACCATACCGTTACTGCAAGCAAGTTTCTGTGCAACCGCTTGCACCTTGAATGCGGAAGAGCCATCGAGACTGTTGTAGATAGCGAAGCCGATACGATAGTCGCCCTCGTTCTTGAAGCCTCTTCGTGTCCATCGGTCACCCAACTTGGACTCGGCTTGTGCCCAGTCAATGTTGCTTGTGACATCGACGAAACAGGCGGATGCCTTACCTTCGTTCCATGCAAGTACCTGAGCAGGCCAGCCTTTCTCAGCAGCCAAGTCAAGCACAGGTCCGTATCCGACTCGGTACGGCATAGGGTAGTACGATGAACTGAACGTACCCAAGTACGCACCAGCAGGTCGCTTGGGCGATTCGTACAGTGGGTTGAAGATGTGGTACGCTACTGGTTCTCCTGTCTCATCATTGACACGAGCGACCGTTGCTCCCTCTTCTCGCTCACCGTGCATGACGAAGGCAGGCTTTCGTGTGGGTGTGAAGTCCCAGTTGATGCTGTCCTTCTTCTTGCGTCCACCACTGTAGAGCATCCCGTCGAAAGGTCCGTCAGGCATGACGACCACTGCTTCACCGTCTGTCTCGACGGCCTGTACTACAGGTGTGTTCGGCTGTGCCGACCACAGTGGTACTTCGTCATCCGATTCCTGAACGCTGTCAGTCGGGATGGGTTCGTTGTTCTCAAACGCCATGACGATAGCGATGTGTTCGTCAGTGACGTGCAGTGGAGCGTTGTCCACTGTGACGTTTTGATAAATCGCCTTGCCACGTTCACTGTCGTCTGTTCGTACGAGGACGGCTACTCGGCCACCTTCGATGCGTTCAAATCTCGCAACCATCGTCCTTGGGATACGGACTGTGTTGATACCCACCACAGATGGGTACTCCAGTTCGACCAAGTTCGGCGTGCTTCCTGTTATCTTTCCAATCAGTATTGCTTCTGTCATATTCATTCCTCCATTGTTTCCTTTTTCATGTTTCTCATTTGTTTGGCTCATTTTCCGAAAGCCAGTCGCTTTTCTTTATTGCTTCTTTATAACCAAAAGTCTCCAGTCAATTGATTATGGAAAGTGATAAGTGTTTTACAACCATGCGGTAAGCATGAGCGCAGCGTTTGAGCAAGCATGGATGCTTCTCAAAGCAGTGTTCCAACCCGCCGAAGGTTATCGTATTGGCGAGGGTATGAATCAAATAGTGTATGGTCAAGAAGGTGACCCTGACGTTACCAAGGTAGGTGCTCTGAGCACGTTACCAGACATGTACTTGCACCAGTTACTGGCGCAGGACCCCAACTCATTTTTCGTCGGACAGGCCCCCATCGCTCATACAATGGAACTTCCCATTGAAGCAGAGGCCAGAATGAGGAGTAGAGTTCCCATTCTTTCTCAACAACCGAGAGTCATTCCTCTTGAAGAGGGTGAAAGTAAACGAGCCGATGCTATCAGAGGTAGACAACTCATGCAGGCTGTCTACGACATGCCTGATGAAAGAGGTCGCCTCTTTGAAGCGCTTGGTCTGGCCGACATCAAACCTCCCAACTGGGGTCAAAGCATACAAAATCGAGGACTTCGCATTAGTGACATCACTGGTGACCCATCTCGTGAAGGGAGGGCTCTCGTCCATGACCCCATGTTCTACGGGTCCGTGAATCCACAGGAATTCGACGCTCGTATGGCTGCTCAAGCAGCCAGAGGGACGCCTCGTCGGTTCGGTATCGACTATGAGATTCCCGAAGACATCAAAGAATCATTCGCTCGACGTGTAGATGAACTACCTTTTGAGCAATTTGCTCAACCAGTATTTGATTATGAAGTTCCTATGAGCGCTGCTCAAGAAGGACTTCTTCATGAGGGCGTAGCCGAACAAGAAAGAGACTTGCAGTCTATGCTTGGTCGGATTGGCGTTCTTGGTTGAACGCATCAACCCAAGACCCTTCCCTTGGATATGCGTCGGCAATCATGTGACTGATTCCGGGCTCACCACTGTCTTTAGGGAACGTTCCGCAATGCTCAATCTCTTCGTCGCTCCTTGGTTTGGTGTCCTCTGACAAATTGTCTTGGACAACCTTCCACATGAACTCAGCAATGCGCTCTTTGAAGCGCTCTTCGTCGAGCCCGTACAGTCGCATAATTTGGTCAGTCATCCCAAGGAAACCCCTGAGATTCTTTGTCCAGTACAGACTGTTATGGTCTTGAATCTGTTCGATGTCAATTGGCATGTTTATTCCTCCTTGAACAAAAGCACACAAGGGATTGGGTATCCTTGTTTCGCCCTGCTTTCTGTGTTGAGTAGTATGCCTCGCTCGACGGTCATCGAATCACTATCATCATTCATGACCTTGAGACCTGCATCCATGATAGCGAGCATGTCCTTCACAGTATGCTGTTCGCTTGGGAAGAACTGCACGCATCCTCTACCGTTGATTTTGTGAACGGTGACGCTTCCTGTATCCCCGAAGTCAATCACTCGCTCACCTCTTCGTACATCAGGCACAGTTGGTTAATTGCTTCGCCCAGCAATTGCTTGGTTCGCTCTACTTGCGTCGTCACCTTCGCATGCGATTCATCCAACGGGATTGCAAACATCATCAAAGAGGCGACATCACCGACATCCAGTCTTAGGTCTTCTATCTTGGACATTAGTTTGTCTATGTCGCTCTTCAGTTCATTTACATCATACATCTTTAATCCTCCATCCTCGTTCAGCCTTGAGTCGCTTTACCAACTCTTTGATGAGTCCTTGCCTCTGTTCGACGTTACCGCCATCGAGCACGGCCTTGACAACCGCACGCTTCTCTTCGACAACTCTGTCGAAGTGTTCGTCAATCGTGCCAACGCACGAAAGATACACAGCGTGTACGTGCTGGCTCTCTTGTCCAATACGATACACACGGTCTTCGGCTTGCTCCTCATCAGTCGGTGTCCATTCACGCTCAAGGAAGACAACTGTGTCAGCCTTCGTCAGCGTGATACCTTCCTTCGCTGCAACAGTGTTACAGATGAGCACATCAATGTGCCCTTCTTGGAAGTCATCGACAATCTCTTGGCGAGACTTGGAAGGTGTGTCACCACTGATGGTTCTGACGTTCTTGAACTTCTCAGCCAAACGCTTGAGAACATCTCGGTGGTGTGTGAATACAACGATGGGTTTACCAGTTTGCTCACGGTATTGCTTAATCCAATCCGCAGCATAATCGACTTTGATTTGTCCACAGATGTGACGCAAGTCGTTGAGCATGTTAAGCATGATACCCTTTGGCAACGATTGCCCATTCAGATAGTACGAGTCAATCTTCCTGTCCCATTCCTCTTGGGCGAAGTCGTACGGACTGCGTGCTTTCTTGTCGAGATTGATAGGGAAGAACGTGCGTGTCTTCGGTGGCAACTCAGGGAGTACCTCACTCTTGAGTCTGCGTATGCACAGGTCACGAGTACGCTCGTTCAGTTCCTTCGTGTGCGATGCACCGTCAAAGTTCCAACCGAATCCATCGTGATACGGGTCACAGTATCGTTGTGCGAAGTCCCAGAATGATGGGAACTGGTCGGGGCGCATGAGATTGAGTGTGTTGAAGAACTCCTTGGGTCGGCTTGAGATAGCAGTACCAGACAAAGCGATGACTTTCGATACGAAGTGTGCGACGTTGAGCGTTGCTACAGTTCGCTGCACTGGTTTGTTCTTGCTCCCTGAGTTCTTGATGTAATGGCTCTCATCGAGGATGAGAAGTTGTGGCGCTACGGATAGCAAATTGTCTTGTTGCTTTGCCATCAAATCGTAGTTGATGATGATGAAGTCTGTCGTCTCTACGGTGTCTTTGCCTGACCCAATGACCTGTACGTTCTCATTAGGTAACCACTTGTTCAGTTCCTTTTTCCAATTGAACTTCACGTTTGAAGGACAGACGACAACAGCAGGTCGTGCTTCTGGATGAAGCACTGCATATCCAATTGCTGAAATCGTTTTTCCAATACCCATCTCGTCACCAATCAGGCAGCGCCCGTTGCTCATCTCAGCGAAAGCAACCGCTACCTTTTGGAACGGGTAGAGGCTGAGTCCTTCGGGGAACTTGTCATCGAGAGCGCTGTCAATTTCAGCGAGCCGCTCCTCTGTGAGTTCAGCAGCACTGCTGATTTCTACACGCTTGATGCTGTCCTTGATGCTCTCGTTCACATCGTCGTTCTCGATGATGGCTTCGGCAAGTGGAGGGTACAAGTCCTCCAGTAGAGTGTGAAGTGTGACGGCTTGCGATGTTGGAATCGACCAAGCCTTCTGTTCGTTGTGCCACTTGCGACCACTGATGCTACGCACTGCGAGTCGAACAGACTCACGTAGATGCTGGTCGTTTATCCATGGCCAATGTAAGTACAATCTTGTTCGCTTGACTGCTGTCCAGCAATCTGATTTGTTTGGCTGGTTTTTAGAAAGGTCTCCGGCATACGCTTTGATGATGCTCGTATCGTATCGACCTGTTGAGTCGAGAAGGTCGCACGCTTCTTTCACCACGTTGCTGTAGTTCTGAATGCTCCAGAACTTCTTCTCAGCCTCCCACTTGAACTTCGGGAAGCCAAGCGTTTCTTTGAGAAGGTCGTTGGTGTCAGGATTGTATCGGTACTTGAGCCCAATGCGCTCACCGAAGTTGTCCTTGTACGTCTCGATTGATATGGTTTCCACGTTCATTCCTCTTCGTCTGTTAGTGTGCATCGGTTCGGCAACACCACTCGTGGGGTCGAGTCACTCAGATTATGAAACGCCTCGTAGCCACGCGTCGTCTTACGTACCATGTAACCTACGTGTGCACCCGGAACTCGGTGAGCATGTACAACCTGCCACCAGTGTTCACTGACGTACTCTAAATCTAAGTACGAGTTTTGTCCTACGATGAGTCGAGTCATTCGTCCGCCTCCTCGTAGTATCGGTTCTCGCACCATTCGACGATAGCGTCAGTCATGTCGAACTCCATTTGGCACCACATTTCATTGATGACCTCGTTCCTAAGAGTTGTAAGGTCTGCACTTGAAAGATACTGTCGCAACTTGTCTTCCAGTTTCCTGATACCATAGTCATGGTTCAGCCAGTCGCTCACCCAGTCGAGTGTCTCTTCTTGTATCTTTCCTAATCCTTCTTCGTTCATATTCATTCCTCCCGTAGTGAATTAACACGGTCTTCCATTCGTGCAATCACACTGTTGAAGTGACGCTCGTATTCGTCGGTAGTAATCGTTCCCCATTGCTTCAATTGAAGTGCAGCGTTGCACGCAGCCTCCAAGTGTTCAAGCATCTCTGTTATCGTTTGTTCTGTCATGTTCATTCCTCACACATTTCAATCAATGTCACTATGAATTCGACCAGTTCTTTCTTCGGCCTTACTGGTAATTTAGTCAGGAAACCGGCACTGTCAAATGTAGAATCCCAATCCATCATTGCAAATGCATCTGATACCTTATCGACTAATTCAACCTTCGTCTTTCTCATCATCTTCTTTCTTGTCTTTTCTATATCCATGTTCATTCGCCTCCAACGTATCGCAGTACAACCTTAATCAGTTCAGGGTGTAGTCGCTTCAAGTCAGCAAAGGATGTGTCGTAGAGCAAGTCTTCGACAACACCTGTGAGGTCGTCACGGTCTACACCGAGCAGTTCAAGGATTGCTCCAAGCGTCGATGTCTGTGCAATGGCTTCGGTCGTACTGAAACGAGGCGTAGGCTTCGTTTCTTTTTCTTCGACCTCTTTTACTGTACGCTTCTTGCGACTGGTCGCCAGTGCATCGACCTTGTTCCAACGGTGTTCGGCCGGTAAGTACTGTGCTGCGTAAACCATACGCTCTCTTACAGGGCACTTGCGCTTGAGAGCAAAGCCCTTCGCCACCAACCCTGACAGTTGCGCTGAGAGATTCACGTAGTCAATGCCAGAGTCAGGGTGAATGTATCTGAACACCTCATCTCGTGAGCGTTCTTCCTTTTCAAATTCCGTCATCATCACACGCCAAACGTACGCTCTCTTTGATTCACGATTCCTACGTTTATACATGTAGTCTTCTATTGTCCTTTCTTCCATATCTATGCCTCCCAGTATTCCCAGTAGATGAACTCCTCTGTCTCAATGTAAATCTTCAACTCAGAGTCCATGCACATACCTCCAACTGTATTTCTTGTCGCCGTTGATGTAAGAGGTGAGTACCTCTACTGGAGTACATTGTGAAGGGTCGGCTTCGTATGCCAACGAGATGGTAACTGGATTGAACGATTTTTTGAAATGACTTTCGTTGCGGTTTGTCTGAACACAGTCCATACCCTTGAGGATTGTAAACCATTGGTCCCGCTCTGATTTGTCAAGGAACGAAGCAACGTTACCAGTCGAACGAGAGCCTGAGCCGGTACAGAGGATGTTGTAACTGGAAATCTCCTCGTTGTTCACCCAATCACCTCGGTGTTGCCCGTCAGAAGAATGCTGGACTCTGAGCACCCATCCGTTGATAACTTCACCTTCACGAGCAAGAATCTTCTTGCCACGCTCCATGGACTTGGTCATCTGAACAATGTTTTCCCACCAAGCCAGACTGTAGTGACCACGCTTACCACGTTGCTCCGAATAGTATTCACGGTTTGCATATACGTCTGGCTGCGATTCGTCTTTGAGTCTGTAAGTGTAGTGGATGTGCTTCGATTGCAACCACTGTCGTGCCTCGGTCTTCATCTTGGGAATTGTCGCTTTGATGAGTGCCAGAACCTTCTTGTCATCGGCCGCATCAATCAATGCCTGACGGTCTTGTTCATCGTAGAACACTGAGGAATCTTTCTTTTTCACAATAGCATATTCATTTTCGGTACCCGAATGATGCCTGCATCGTAAGAAATATGAGTGGTTTTGCCCCACTCGCTTTTGCTTGGGTAAGTTAGGGATGGTCTTGTCTTCCCACAGACACTCGCCTTTGTAACTCTCGTAACTGAACCAGTCATAGTAACGAGGCATACGCCTTCCTTCTGATTCTCCGACAAATTTGTACTCGGATGCCTTCTTTCGTGCCCATTCGTACACGTCAGACTTGCTGTTGAACTCAACGTCCTCGTGAGCATACGGAACCTCGTCCAAGTAAAATTCACCGACCTTTGTCCGTGCAGGACTGTATGCGTATTCGTCCAACTTCGTTGTCGAGTAGTCGTACAGAGTAATGAGTTCTGTTCTACGCTCATCATGTCCACACGATGTTTGTAGTCGGCTCGGAACATAGCCATCGGTCCATTGGCCTGCGAAAGAAAGCACCCATGCTTCTCGTGTCAAATCATTGACCATGTCCTTTGGGTGCATGGTCACGTCAGGACCTGCATCGTAGAGCGTGTCAATGATAGCGAGTTGCATAGGTGTCAGTTTGAAACCTATGCGGTTCCAACTCCTACGATTGCTCGGACCACCAATGCACTGCGCTATTTGTTTTAGTTCGTCTTCGGTTCGCTTTGTCCCGATGTTCAATTGTTTGTATGTTTTGTATTCCAATTCCATTTCAATCAACCTTATTCTTTATTGCTTCTTTATAACCAAAAGTCCTCAGTCAATCGGTTCTTCGATTCTTCGACCTTCCTTGTCCACGTCAAACTGGCGGACGCTAAGACCTGTCGCCTCTTTGATGATGTTTGCAATCCTGCTTGCGTCTTCTTCCGTTGTGCTGTATAATTCAATCGCTAATCTCATTCGCTTGTACATGTCAATCACTCTCCTCTTGTTCTACATCAAAGTGACCTTGGATGGTTGCGTACTTGACAATCTCAATGACGTTGCCGCACTCTTCTTCTTCGTCAGGGTCCTCTGGGCTCCAAATATAGTTGTCACAATCTTGTCTGAATCTGAACGTGATGGAGAAGTCGCTGCTTTCTTCCATCTCAGCCTGCATGTAGTCATCTGTCTCTACGTAAACGTAGCCTCCGCATTTTTCGCATCTTATTTCATGTGTCATGTTCATTCCTCCTCGTCCCAAACGATGTCGTTAAGCAAGTCGCCGTTGCGATAGTTCTTGAGCATCTCAGACAGGTAGCCCTGTGTGATGGCGAGCATACCCAGCCTCGATGGGTATGGATAATTCTCTTCAAATTCTTGCACCAAAAGGTGCACTGAACCGTTAATAAATTGTGCGTCAATTACTTCATGTATCATTCTTCTTCCTCTCCTGTGTCTACTGGGTCAGGGACACCTGCGTCTTTGAGCGCCTGCATCCTGAGTAAGTTCGCTTCGTGACATGCTTGCAGCATCTCTGTTAGTTTCTTGACTTCCTTACGGGCCATGCTCAAGGCGATGCCCATTCGCCTGTAGTTTCCTGCCATGTCAGAGCAGCCTCCTGCCGTCTTTCCACGCTTGTAATTCAGCGTCGTCCCTTTCCGCTTGGATTCTGTCTCGGTCAATCCAATCGAAGTGCTCCGTTGCAATCTCTTCACAGAGTTCCCGTACGATACCATGTTGGTCATTTGCTATCAATTCGATAAGCAGGTCGTCCAACTCTCCTTCATCGAGATGCGTCTTAATCATCTCAAAGGCTGAATCAAATCCGCAGTGTGCAAGTAGTTCGTCCATCATTCTTCCTCCTCTTCGGGTTCCCATTGTTCATGGACTTGGATGTCATTGACATTGACATAGTAATCATGGACCTTGTCCACCATCGTCCAACCATAGTCTTCCGCTTCGGCTTCGCTGTCAAATTCCATGTCTTCTGCTTCAAGAATTACCAGTACTCTTATGTCGTATTTTGGCATGTTCATTCCTCCTCTGTGTAGCAATCGACTTCGTAGTAGTTGCGCCTGTTCCAGTGCCACTCCTTGCCTTCATCGTTGTTGTTCGATTCATCGACGCTCAACTGATGCGAGTACCTTACATCATACATGTACTCCAGTACGTTCTTGAAACCACATTTGCATGGCTCACAATAGAGCAATATTCCATAATTGTCTGGGTCAATGCACAACAGGTTGTCTATACTTTTTACTCTCACTTCTTCATCGCAAGCCAGACACTCAACGTACTGGTCTTCGATGAACATGTTTACGTATCCTCCAATCTATGTCATGTTCATTCCTCCTCTTCTTCCCACTCAATGTAGTGGTTGTAGTCGTTGATGATGCTTCTCATGTTGAGTTGCACCTTGCCAGTGATTCCTTCTTCGCTTATCACGGTGAAGTAAACTTCTTCACTGAAACTGAACCAGTCTATGTTTTCTATTGTTCTTACGTCCATGTTTATTCCTCCTTCTCTACAGACACACCGAAACGTTCGTCTCGTTCAGCCCTCCCTTGTTTGAAAGAGGCGTCCATCGCCTGTAGAATTTCCCAAAATTGTTGGTTGGAGTGTGACTGCCAAGCCAATACAATGTCCACGACACCTTGTCGGTGTTTCGGGTCAAGTGCTGACAGTCTGTTGAGTGCATGTCGCAAGAGAGGCAGTCCGTCGTGAGATGCAATCTCACCCGACGAGGCACTGATGTCAAACAGTCCTACGTGTAGTGACTTCTCCGCCCATTGTTCTTTCGTTATCGTTTGTTCGCAATCGTATGGTTCCATGTTCATTCCTCCTGTTTTCCTATGATACTGGACACATCAACTCGATATGTCCCGCTTGAATCTGATTCGCTCTCCAGTGGAAACGTAGGTTTCTCATCTGTTTCGCTCGTTTTTGAAAGGGTTTCCGCTATTTCTTCGTGCGTCTTCCCTGCAAGAGAGCCGAAGCCCTCCGTGTTACCCTCGTCAAAGACGAGTTCGACTTTGTTTGCCGACAGCCGTATGCTGCATCGTGTACAGTGTGCTTCAAGACCACCGTCTCGTATGGTAATCATGTCCCAGTCGTGACCACGCTTGACGCAGTGAGCGAATGCTTGGTAGGTCAGCATCTCAGACTCCAACTGCGATGCTTGTTGCCTCAACTCCTCTGCTTTCTGTTTGTAATCGTCCATATTCATTTCAATCAACCTTCTTCTTTATTACTTCTTTATAACCAAAAGTCTGTCAATCTTTTCTGGTAAACGGATTTTTGGATTGCTTTCTTATCTGTTTCAGGCAAGGCATACAGATGCCTGAACGTGGATGCAGGTATGGCTTCGTTTCTCCACACTCCCTGCACTTCATTCAATCATCTCCCAATACCATTCGTTTTGTTACCTCTCGGTCACCGAGTACCCATCGGAGTGCGTAAGTTGCACCCTGCAATCCTTTGTAGTTTCTCATGTGGTGTGCTCGCTCCTTCGTTGAGAGGGCTCTGTCGAAGGACGCTTCTTTGCGTCGTGCGAGTTCTTGCTCGACTTGTTCAAGGAGAGTTTCAATCTCAGCCCATGTTCGTTCGTATGTGAATTCAATCATTCTTCCTCGCCTCCGCATACATATTCAGTGTAATCCATCATCGCTGAGTCATTACCATTGACCGCATTCTCAGCCCAATCGTATGCTCTAATGAGCCGTTCACGCAACCGATTGACTTCGGCTAGAAGTTTTGGTGCGTATTCAATCAACAGTCTGTCATCATCGCTAAGTTCAAACAACGACTTACTCAACT
>Ga0160423_10003854_pt1 | contig 12424 bp, 10 predicted proteins | sample CRUFie14St8metaG_FD_108191 | JGI IMG/M metagenome (GOLD analysis project Ga0160423, IMG submission 108191) | Marine microbial communities from the Costa Rica Dome - CRUD Field 142mm St8 metaG | ecosystem: Environmental > Aquatic > Marine > Oceanic > Photic zone | place: Costa Rica: the Eastern... | reverse complement strand
AGATAATAAACAATGGAAAATAAAAAACAAAACATGAAAAATGTAGATAATGAAAAAATAGAAAATGAATAAAAATAACAGAATAAAGATAATAAATAAAAATTAATAATAAAAAATGAAATATAAAAAAATAAAAATAAAAATAAATAAAAACTAAAAAATAAATAAAATAAAACATAAAAAATAAAAAATAAAAAATAAATAAAAAAAAAAAAAAAAAAAAAAAAAAAAAAAAAAAAAAAAAAAAAAAAAAAAAAAAAAAAAAATAAAAAAATTAAAAAAGAAAAAAAAAAAAAAAAATTTTAAAAAAAAAAAAATTATAATATAATAAGTGATGATAGATATAAAAGACCATAATAAAAGTATAAAAGATGGTAAAAAAGAAATTGATGAAAGAAAAGAATTAGATAAACTATTATCAATTCCTGAAAAATTTGATGCAGATATAATTAATATGGAAGATATTAAAAATGTTTTATCTTCATTTGAATCATTTAAAAAAGAATCAAAAAAAATAGGTAAATATTTAGATATAGAAAGTAATAAAACACAAAAAGAAGAAAAACATTTAACAAAAATAAATAATAATTTAGAAAAAAAAAAAAATAAAATTATTATTTTAATAATAATAATTTCAATAATATTTATGATATATAAATCATTTACTATTAATAATATTAATCATATAATGAAAGGTGGTAATTTTGATGAAATATCATTACCATTTAGTAATTATGGTTCAATAATTTTAACAACAATAACAATTATTAGTATTATTTATTTTTTAAAGTTAAGAAAATTAAAAATGATTTGTATTTGTGGTGATGGAGGTTGGTGGTATAGTTGTGCAGAAGGTACAGGTGAAGGTTCAGAAGCGTGTAATATATACAATAAATATATGGATGGATTGGATTTTTTAGGGAATAAAATTAAATTTTTATTAAATAATTTAGTAAATTTTCGTAATATAATTATAAGATCAATTACAAATTCTTTAAATAAAATTAAAAATGCTCTTAGAGAAGTTTTAAATAGAATTCCTGGACCACCAAATTTATATAGATTTGTAAATCAATTATTTCCAGAATTAAATGTACGATGTGGTTTTAAAATTTGGCCTTTACCTTATATTAATCCTTGCGCTCCTTTAAATTCAGCTTGGAATGGTATTTCAAAAGGAATAAAAGAAGGATTTAAAATAATATGTGAACGTTTAAAAGACTTATTTAAAGCATTAATGAGTGGAATTATGAAATCTTTAAATATGGTGCAAAAATTAGTTAGAGATATAATAAAAAATGTATTAAAACCATTATTTTTAATAATTAGAGGATTAAAAATGATTATGGCTAAATTAACTGATGCTATTGCTTCAGTATTAGATATTGGAATTTTTAAAATTTTAGTGTTTCAAGTAGCATCTGTTATACAAAATATATTTGGTTTAGCAGATATAGGAGGAGTATTATCATCAGCTTTAGTATTTGTATTATTTGTAGTTTGTATGCCTATTTTAGGAGGATTATTTTTAATTATATCATTTTTATATATGATAATTAAACCAATTATAGAATTAATTTATATGATAATTGAAAAAATATTAAATATATTTTTATATGGTACAGCATTAATAAGACTTAAATATAATAATTATAATTAAAAATGTTATATAATATTATTATGGCTAATTGTCCTGATAATTATTTATGTATAAAATATTCACATGTAATAATATTATTAATTATAATTGGTTTAATTATGTATTATAAAGTAAGTAATTTTACTCCAAATAATATTGTTATTGAATTAAAACAAGATAAATCAAATCAAAATATTAAATCATACAATGAAAAAAATAATGAAAATAATAAAAATAATGAAAATAATGAAAATGAATTATTAATAGAACCAAGTAGAAAAATAAATATAAAAACACGTGGAGAAGAAAAATTTGAACAAATTGGTATATTATCAAAAAAAGATGTATCTAATAATACTGTTTTACCTGGTAATAATAATAAAAGTGTTGTTATTCCTTTAATTGGTCGTAAAACTTATATAAATTCAAGAAGATGGAATTATTATACAGCAACTGATAAATATCATGTAGTTAAAATTCCAATTTATGTAAAAAATAAAAATTGTTTAGATGATTTAGGTTGTGATGAATTATATGATGGAGATATAATTAATATACCAGAATATAATGGTGATTTTGTAGTTAAATTATATAATATAAATAAATTAAGATATATTCCATTTTAATTTAACAAACCTTCATCAATTAATCTATCATCATAAATATTATAATTATCATAAATAATCCACCAATTAAAATAATCAAAGTTTAAAAAGATAAATTTATATTCTTCATAAGTAAATTCATTAATTGCTCCTCTTCCACAAGGTTCAGTATTATGACATAATGGACAATCACAATAAAATATTTCATTAAAATCATTAAAAGTTGTTGTTTTATTATAAGAATCATAATTATTTTTTTTTTTAAATTCTTCAATAGATTTTATATCAAAATTTATATTAAATAAATCTATATTATAATTTATTTTTTCTTTAATTTTATTTAACATTTCTTTTTCATATTTAAATTTTACATCTATAATTAAATCAATAACATTTTTAAATATTTTATTTACTGATGAAATTAATGTTAAATTAGAATGTGTTAATCTATTTAATTTGTTTAATATACAAATTAAATAATCTTCATTATTCAAAATATTATGATTCATTTATTTTTAAATAATAAAAATCATTTATTTTAAAATTGTATTATAATATATATGTTTATTAGAATTGTAAAAACTTATTGGCGTTTTATTATATTTTTAATATTTTTATATTTACTTTATAAACTATGTATGTCATTATCAAAAGTTACAGTTAGAGGACAAGAAGAAAAATTATATAATGCATTAGGAAAAAGTTTTTATTTTCTATTTGATAAAGTACCTGATTTAATAGTAGATGTACCTAATATAAATTTAGATAATTTTAGTCATCTATTAAAAACTATTCCTACTATTCCTACTATACCAACAAATACAAGAGTTAATATAAATCAACCTCATTGTTCTTTTAACTTTCCAAATCCTGCTGGTGTAGCAAAATGTGTAGCACAAAAAGCAGCAGAAATAGCTAAAAAAGCTGTTAGTTTTTTATGTATTCATGAAAATACTTTAATTAATATGGAAAATAATAATTTAAAAAAAATTAAAAATATAAATATTGGTGATAAAGTATTAAATAATAATAATACATATAGTATTGTTTTTGACATACATAAAGAATTAGTTAATGAAAGTATTACATTATATGGAATAAATGATATGGAACCATTTTTCACAAAAAGTCATCCATTATGTACAAATAATAATGAATTTTTATCATTAGAACCTGAGTCATGTATAAAAGAATGTCCTGAAAAAAAACATTTAATTAAAAAATTAGAAATAAATAGTAAAATATATATTTATAATAATGATAGTAAAAAATTAGAAGAAATTATAGTTAAAAAAATAAATTCAAAAGTGTTTAATAAACCTTTTTATGTATATGATTTAACTTTTGAAGATATGGAAAATGGTACATATATTGCTAATAATATATTAATAAATTCACAAGAACCTAATTATTTATCTAATCCAAAAATTGCTTGTATAATTAGTTGTATTGCTTGTATTAATTATAATAATCGTGATAATTATATAATGAATGTTGAAGATATAATTAATAAAACGCATAATATTCAAATTACAAAAGAAGAAAGTTACTATTATTATAATTATATTTGTAATAAAATAAAACAAAAATCATATAATGAATTAGGCATATTTATAAATAGTTTATGGATAAAATATTATAATATATTAAATGATTCATTTTTGTATAAAAGAAATAGAAGAATTAACAGTAGATACAATTAATAAAATATATGATATTTATGATTATTTTAACGAAGATAAAGAAAAAATTAATTATATTATTGATATTGTAGAAAAATTTTATACACACACAATATTATTTTATGATAATAATATTTTAATAGGTTATTTAATATTAAAATATATTGATTATAAAAATTTAATAATTGTTGGTGATACATTTATAAAACAAAAATATACTGGTAATTCGATAATATCATATGGTCTTACAAATATATTTATTAATAATTATTTAAAATGTAATTATATATATTTATTTTGGATTAGTAATAGTGTTTATTCATATTTAACAATTCAAAATTATAGTTATAGTTATCCTAGTATTAATAATATTCATATTCCTAATGAATTAAATGAATTATTTAATTATTGTATTAATTTATTTGATGAATATGATAGAAATGATTTTATACTAAAATATAAAAAAGGTAATGGTCGTTTAAAAAAAAAATTTCAACAATTACGTAGTAATTTTAAATTAAATGATGTTATTAAATTATTTTTTAATTTAAATAAAAATTATTTAAATGGTGATTGTTTAAGTGTATTGTGTATATGTACAAAGAAAGACATTGAAAATAACCTTTATAAATATAATAATAAATTAAAAAGTAAATTATAAAAAATGATTTTAATATTTAAAAAGATAATATCATATTATACTATGGCTAAATATCAAGAAAAAGATCATCATGAACATATTTTAGATTTACCTGATACATATATTGGTTCTTCAACAGAAGAAGAAAAAGAATTAAAAATTTTTGAAAATAATAAAATAGTTAGAAAAACAATAAAATGGGTTCCTGGTGTATATAAATTATTTGATGAAATTTTAGTTAATGCTGTAGATAATGATACAAGAACAAGAAGAGTAAAAGAAAAAAATAATAGAACACCTTCTAATGAAGTTATGTCTAAATTAGAAGTATGGATTGATAAAGAAAATGGAATAATTAAAGTTAAAAATGATGGTCAAGGAATTGAAGTAAATAAAATTAGTACTGATAAATCAAAAAATATTTATCCTGTTGAATTAATTTTCGGTAAATTATTAACTTCAGAAAATTTTAAAGATGGTTCAGAAAAAAAAGTAACAGGAGGTAAAAATGGTTATGGTGCTAAATTAACTAATATATTTTCAACAGAATTTATTGTTGAAACAGTAGATAAAAAACGTAAAAAAAAATATACTCAAAGATGGTTTAATAATATGTTTAATAAAGAAGAACCTGTTATTGAAGATTATAAGGAAGATCCATATACAAGTATTACATTTAAAATAGATTTTAATAGATTTAAAATTAGTGGTTTTTCCGATGATTTTTATAATTTATTAGTAAAAAGAGTATATGATGCTGCTTTTTGGTTTAGTGGTAATATGAAAATTGAAAAATCAACTGATTTAAAAAAAACTAAAAATAATACAAAAGTATATTTAAATGATGAAGAAATTAAATGTGATTTACAAAATTATATAAAATATTTTACTAATGATGATTATAATGAAGATATAATTTTAGAATCATTTAATAGATGGGAAGTTGGTGTAGTTTTAAGTCCAAATAATAAATTTATGCAAAATTCATTAGTAAATGGAATTTCAACAATTCGTGGTGGAAAACATGTAAATTATATTGTTGATCAAATAAGTAAAAAAGTAATGGAAAAAAGTAAAAAAGATATTAAACCAAATTATATTAAAGATAATATATGGATTTTTGTAAAATGTATTATTGAAGAACCTATTTTTGATGGTCAAACAAAAGAATTAATGACTACTAATGTATCATCTTTTGGTTCAAAATGTGAAATTAGTAATAAATTAGTAGATAAATTAATTAAAGGTGGATTAATGGAAAGAATTAATAATATGATGGAACTAGATGCTAATAAATTAAGTAAAAAAACTGATGGTAAAAAAAGTGGTTCTATTCGTGGTATTAAAAAATTAGATGATGCTAATTTTGCTGGAACTCATCGTTCTCATGAATGTACTTTAATTCTTACAGAAGGAGATTCAGCTAAAGCTATGGCTATAGCTGGTTTAAGTGAATTAGGAAGAGATAAATATGGTGTATTTCCATTAAAAGGAAAAGTATTAAATGTAAGAGATATAACTGAATCTAAAATATCAAATAATGAAGAAATTAAAAATTTAAAACAAATCATTGGATTAGAAAGTGGAAAATCATATGAAAATAATAAAAGTTTAAGATATGGTTCTGTTATGTTTCTAACGGATCAAGATACAGATGGTTATCATATTAAGGGTTTATTAATTAATTTATTTCATTGTAAATGGAAATCATTATATGAAATGAAAGGTTTTATTAAATCAATGGCTACACCTATTGTTAAAGCTACAAAAGGTTCTAATGAAATACAATTTTATAATTTAAGTGATTATGAAAATTGGAAAGTAAATGAAGATAATAAAGGTTGGTCTATTAAATATTATAAAGGATTAGGTACTTCAAGTAGGGATGAAGCAAAAGAATATTTTAAAAATATGAAATCAATTACTTATACAGTTGATGAATTATCAGAAGATAGTATTAAAAAAGCATTTGCAAAAGAAAGAGCTGATGATAGAAAAGATTGGTTAAAACCATATAATTCAGAAAATGTATTAGAATTAGAAGAAGGTAATAATGATATTACTTATAGTACATTTATTGATAAAGAATTAATACATTTTTCACATGCAGATAATATTAGATCTATTCCACATATAATTGATGGATTAAAACCATCTCAAAGAAAAGTATTATATGCTTCATTTTTAAAAAATGTAACTAAAGATATTAAAGTTTCACAATTTACAGGATATATTAGTGAAAAAACATCTTATCATCACGGTGAAATGTCTTTACAAGGAACTATTATTAGTATGGCTCAAAATTTTGTAGGTTCTAATAATATTGAATTACTTGTACCATCAGGTCAATTTGGAACTAGACTTCAAATGGGTAAAGATTCAGCATCACCAAGGTATATTTTTACAAGATTAAATGAAATTACTAATAAAATTTATATTAAAAGTGATGAACCAATATTAAAATATTTAGATGATGATGGATTTTCTATTGAACCAGAAAAATTTGTACCAATTATTCCTATGGTATTAGTAAATGGTGCTATTGGTATTGGAACTGGTTGGAGTACAAATATTCCTCATTATAATCCAAAAGATTTAATTGAACAAATTAAAAGATTAAATAATAATGAAGAATTAAAAGAATTATCACCATATTATCGTGATTTTAAAGGATTTTATAAAAAAAATAAAAATGGATTTATGATTAGAGGATGTTATGATATTATTGATAATAGAACAATTAAAGTTACTGAATTACCAATTGGAACTTCAACAGAAGAATTTAAAGAACATTTAGATAAATTATGTATTGCAGATAAAATAGATAATTTTGAAAATTATTCTTCGGATTGTGATATTGATTTTGCTATTTTATTTAAAAGTGGAAGTATTCATTCTATGTTAGAAATGGAACCTGATGAAGATAATGTAGATTCTATAGAAAAATTATTAAAATTATATAAACAAATTAATACTACAAATATGGTATTATATAATAATAATCTTGAATTAACACATTATAAAGATGTAAATGAAATAATTAAAGAATTTTATGATGTTAGACTTGATTATTATCAACGTAGAAAACAATATTTACTTGATAAATATGATTTAGATAAAATTAAATTAGAAAATAAAATAAGATTTATTACAGAATTTATTGATGGAACATTAGTTATTATTAAAAGAAAATCTGATGATTTAGAAAAAGAATTAGAAGAAAAAGAATATGTTAAATTTTTATATGATAGTAATTCTAATGTTAAAGATTATAGATATTTAAGAAAAATGTATATTGATGTATTAACAGAAGAAAATTTAGAAAAACTTAAAAATGAATTACAAAATATATTAGAAATTATTGATGATTTAAATTCAAAAACTAATATTGATTTATATAAAGAAGATTTAACAGAATTAGAAGAGTTTTATAATAAACATTTTGTAAATAATACTAATAAAAAAAAATCTAAAAAAATATCTAAAACACTTAAACAAACAAATTCAACATCAGTAGTATCTAAATCAAGAGGAACTGGTAATACTAGAGGACGTGGTCGTGGTAGAGGACGAGGTCGTGGTAAAAAATAAAATATTTATAATTTATATTTTTCATCTATTATACAATTTTTAATAAATTTTTTATATTTTACCATAACATTATCTATACATTTACTTTCTTTAAAAGTATTTTTTTTACAATTTAGTATATCTAATAAATATAATAATGACATATTATCACATTCTAAACGATTCATATTAAAATATAACAATTATAATTTTAAAATGATTTTTTTTATAAATTTTTAAAATGAATTGTAAAACTTGTAAATTACCTCTTGGAATTAGTAGAAAAGAACATTCTATAAAAAAACATTGTACTACTGGTTTTATTTTATTAACAGAAACGGATGGTTTTCACGTAAACAATAAATGTTTTCCTGATTTTATTAGCAAAAATTTATTAAATTTTATAGATAAAAATGTTGAATATGAACCGAATAATAATATAGAAATACAAGAATTTTGTCCTGTTATATTAGAAAATTTTAATGATAATCATGATTTGAAAATTATAATTCCTCCTTGTAATCATTGTCTTTCATTAGAAATAATGGAAAATTTAATTAAAAATAATAAACCTTGTCCTATTTGTAGAGATAAAACATTTATTGGTATTAATAAAATATATAAAAATTTAGACAAAACTTTATCAATTCAACCTAACTCAAATACTAATAAAAGAATTTCTAGTAATTCTTTAGCTAGATCTGCTAGTTTAGCTCCTTGTATTCCTAAACATGAAGAGATATATAAAGAAAAAGGTCATTTTAATGATATTCCATTAAAAAATGATATTTCACCACATATGGAATTACGTAAAAAATATCTTAATAATACTTCTATAAATGATGTTCAAGAAGTACAAGAATATAATATTGTAAAATTACCTATTTATATTTTAACATTAACACAAAAATCAAGTATATCTGGTTTTAATGACTTAGTTATTTGTATTTTAGAAAAAAATACTACTACAAATAAATATGAATTATTTAATAATCATATTTTAAATTTTAATTATAAAGAATTAAATTATAAATCTTTAAAATTAAAACATTCTGGTGATCCATCAGATTGTTATTTACCTAATTATGGTGGTTATTGTAAAGGACCTAATAATGAAGATATATTAGATCATAGAATTCTTATTTCATCTGATAATGAAAATATAACAAATATAAATATTCATAATTTAGATATTCCATATCTTGGAAATGAATTAATTACTAGTAATAAAAGAGATGCAAGAAATGTTGATAAAGAATTTTTAAGAATTGCTAATGAATTAGAACTTTATAAAGATTCTAATATTTTAATATTAGTTTCACAAATTACATTTAATGATAAAACATTAAGAGAACTATCTACACCTTATATAGATAATCATGTATCTATTCAACCTTCTTGTTCTGTATTAACAACTAGTTTAAATAATGAAAAAAAAATTAAAATAGCTCCTTGGGATTTAGATGAAACATATATGAATACTTATCTTGCAATTGAATTAAAACATTTATAAAATATTATTTAAAATAATAATATTATTTTTTTAATTAGAATATAAAAGACCTGCCATACCTTGTGTTATTTGTAATATATTATAATTTATTGCATAAATTAATATCTTTCCATTTGGAATTCCACCAATCATATTTGTTTTATCAAATTTAACAACTAAATTAGAATTTTCTATTCTTGAAAAATTACAACTTCCACTTGGAATATCATCTTCAGGATATAAACAAAATGGATATACATATATATGTTTTCTTGGTGTTCTACTATGATATTGATATGTATTTAAACTTCTAAAAAATATTGCTTCACGTTCTGCAAATCTATCTTGTCCATTTATTTGTAATTTAGCTGTTTTAAATGTATCACTATTATTTGATGCATTTGATGTATAAGTTAACCAATTGTTTCCTGTTTCATAATTAGATGTATTATTAGATACATCAGTTATTACAAAAACCATTTCTTTAACTGGATGATAAAAATTGAGTGGAAATTTATGTGTTATTTCTGTTGAACTAGATGTTAAACTATGTTCTGTTAATTGAACTTGTGTAATTAAATATTCATGTTTATTTTGTGTCATTATTCTTCTTTCATCATTATCTAAAAATATATAATCTATCCATAATTTTGATGAAACTATTTTTAAATCTTTATCTAAAACAAAAGAATTAGAATCAGATTTAACTATATCTTTTAATTCACGTAATGAAATATTAATTTTAACTTCATGATATTGTAAAGCAATTAAAGGTAAAGCAAGACCTGGATTTCTATTAAACCAAAATTTTAAAGGAATCCATATTTTTTTTTGATAAAAATTTTGTTTTAGTGATAATACTGTATTATATCTATTTACTAATTCATCATTTAATTGATCTGTTAATTCATTATAAATATCCATCCATTGTGAATATTGTTTATCTATAATTGTTCCACCTATATCTAATTCTATGTAATTTATTATTCCATAACCTACTGAATTCATATAACCTCTCCATTCTGTTGGAGTATCATTTAATTCAGGTAATTCAATTTCTAAATACATATTTTTAACTAAATCACCTTTTCTTGAAATATTAGCTGTTGTAATTGTTCCAAAATCTAAATTTCCATTAAATGATTGTTCTATTGATTCAATAGCAAAATTGGTATAACGATGATACATAAATTTAAAATATGATATTTGAGGATTACCCGTTAAATGAACATCTTGTGCACCTATGGCAACTAATTGCATTAATCCACCACCCATATATATTTATTAAAACATTTTAGATTTATATATAATATATTTAATATATGGAAACTTATGGCGATATGGAATTTGATAATTTAGTTGTAAATAATTTATATTGTGAAGAACAAAAATTAAATATTATTAAATCTATTATTAATATTAGTAATAATAATATATTTGAAATTAATAATAGTCATAATAATAAAATATTTGTAATTAATAGTATTAATGGATGTAATTTAAAACTTAATAATGAATTATTAGATGGTTTTAATATTGAAATTATTTTTCAAAGTGAAATTAAATTTTTTAATTTAATTGGTAATTATACTTTTAATAATTCAATTAATTATATTTCAAATTATGTATTAGGTCATTCCATTTTAAATAATGATATTAAAGAAAATAATTATAATATTGAAAAAGATGGATTTTTAGATACTAAAAACACAAATTTAAAATTATTATTAAATAAAAAAAATATATTATTAACAGGTAATTTTAATAGTAATATAATATATAAAGTTACATTTATTGATAATAAAATTTTATTAAATAATTCATTATATGCAAATCTAAATTTATTTAAAAATAATATTTATATTTTTGATATTAGTGATAAATCATTAAAAGATACAACAATTTCTTTATTTGATGAAAATAATAATATTTTTAATAAAAATGTTTTTAAAGTTGGTGAAGAAGGAATAGAACATTCTAAACTTATATTTTATATACCATTAAATAAATTAAAATTTGATATATTTCCAAATAAATTAAAATATGGATTATTAGAGAAAAAAAAAATATTAGATACTGAAAATGTTTTTGCTAATTATGTAACAGATAGTACTTCTTTTGTTAATATTCCACAAAAATATTTAAATTATAATAATATTAATAATGAAAGTTTAAAATGGACTATTATTAATAATAATGAAATTAAATTTAATTATAATGATAATCCTATTATATCATATTTTAAATTTTATTATAAACAAAATGAAAATATAATTAATAAATATAATAAAATTAATAAAATCGTATTTTATGGAAGTAACAATAATATTAATTACGATGAAATATTTAATAAATCTTATGATTTAAATGATTCAATTACAGAATTATATGAAGTATTTAATAATACTACACCATATTCTTATTATAAATTTATATTAAATGCTTATAGTTCTTACAGCATAAATATATTTGGTTTTGAAGTAGGAATTAATTATGATTATATTGATAAAAAAAATATTATAATTAATTAAAATTTATATTATTTAAATTTATTACGATAATATTCATTATTATCTAAAAATATATTATGATTATAATATCCTGATAATGATTTATTATTATCAACTTTATCATTATTTTTACTTAAAATCATATTTTGACTAATCATCCAATTAATATAACTTTCGGGAATATCACATATTAATTTATTTTTATGAGCACCAAAATTCATTTTTTTTTTGTAATTTAATGATAATTCAATTAATTCATTTTCTTCTTGTATTTTTGTTAATTTTT
>Ga0160423_10003853_pt1 | contig 12424 bp, 11 predicted proteins | sample CRUFie14St8metaG_FD_108191 | JGI IMG/M metagenome (GOLD analysis project Ga0160423, IMG submission 108191) | Marine microbial communities from the Costa Rica Dome - CRUD Field 142mm St8 metaG | ecosystem: Environmental > Aquatic > Marine > Oceanic > Photic zone | place: Costa Rica: the Eastern... | reverse complement strand
GGCGGGGGGGGGGGGGGGGGGGGGGGGGGGGGGGGGGGGGGGGGGGTCCGCGCCGCCCGCCCGTCGAGCACGTCCTTTTCCTTACTCTTCCTCCCCTACTGTTTCCCAGGACCGCGCTTGCTGACGCTGTCGACCTTTCTTCTCGACGACCTTTTCGTGCCGCAGTACCAAACGGTGGGCGACCGCTTCTTGGTGACCCTTTTCGAGCGCGAGGCAAAGACGGACGGCGGGATCTTGCTGTCGGCCAAGGCCGCGGAGAATCAGGCGGCCGGGGAGAAGCTCTTGATCGGGACGGTCCACGCCGTGCCCGAGGACACCGAGCTCAAAGTCAAGGCCGGCGACAAGATCCTCTTTGCAAAGTATGGAGCAACGGAGACGAGGCTGGACGACGCGGACGTGTATTTCGTGAGGAGCGGCGAGGTCCTAGCCGTGCTGGAGTAGGGACGAGGGAGGGCAGTGCACTGCGTTCCGAACCCTGGCGAGCGGGGATGAAGAGTCAAGCAGATTGTAATGAAAAGTGCTCTCAGTAACCGTCGTCGTTCTTGTTGAAGACGCGCCAGTCCTCGACGTTGTGCAGGTTCGTGCCCCACGGTCTCCTTGAAAATTCGGTGGTCCGCCGCGGCCCCACAATCAGTCCGTGCACTTCCTCGCCTCCGTTGCGCCCGCAGCTGTAAGGTCGGTCGTGAGCCACGACCCTCTGTTGCACCCGTTACCGGACACTTTTCCCGACTTTTTTTGGCATCGGATTTTGAGCTCCAAACAGCAGCAGTTCCCCCGCGACGAACAACACGCGAAATCTACTCTGTGTTCGGGCCCCGAGGTCCTCGCGCCTCGAAACGCATCGATCGACGGGAAGAGACAGACGAGCCCGCGAGCCCGCGAGCCCGCGAGCGGAGAGGCCAGTGGAAAGGCATCACGCGCTCTTCCGAGCCCCGAAGGCGGCCCCCGACGCGACCGAGCGAAGCCATCTCTGCCGGCGACTCGGTCTCGCGACACCTTACGGCGTCTGGCGCGCCTGCGGCCCCGCACGCTTCGCGTCGACGGTGGCGAGGTTGTCCTACGTTGGGAGGGGAACCGGTATGAACAGCGGGGGCATGAGCTCGGAAGGGAGGGAGGCGAGGGAAGAGGATGAGAAGAGACAGGTCCAACAGCAACAGCAGCACCAGATGATGATGATGCAGCAGGGGCAGCACGGGTCGGGGGTCGCCCCTGTGCAGCAACCGTTGCCACAGGAGATGGGAAAACCGAAGTTTAACCACTTTATCGTGTGCGGCCAGCTCTTCGAGGTGGACGCGAAGTACAAACCCATCAAGCCCATCGGCAAGGGGGCGTACGGCGTGGTGTGCTCCGCGAGCAACTCCGTGACGGGCGAGAGGCTGGCCATCAAGAAGATCAGCAACGCCTTCGACAACGTGGTGGACGCCAAGCGTATGCTGAGGGAGATCAAGCTGCTGAGGCACCTTCAGCACGAAAACATCGTGAAGATCAAGGACATCCTGCCGCCCCCCAGCCTGGAGAATTTCAAGGACATGTACATCCTGTACGAGCTGATGGACACGGACCTGCACCAGATCATCCGCAGCTCCCAGCCGCTGAGCGACGAGCACGGCCAGTTTTTCATCTACCAGCTGCTGAGAGGGCTAAAGTACATCCACAGCGCGAACGTTCTGCACAGGGACCTCAAGCCGAGTAACATTCTGCTAAACGCCAACTGCGACCTCAGGATCTGTGACTTTGGGCTGGCAAGAACAAGCAGCGAGAAGGAGTACATGACAGAGTATGTCGTGACGAGGTGGTACAGAGCCCCTGAGCTGCTCCTGTCGTGCGCTGAGTACACCGCGGCCATAGATATCTGGAGTTGTGGTTGCATTTTCGCCGAGCTGCTGGGCAGGAAACCCTTGTTTCCCGGGAGAGGTGAGTCGTGGGGCGCGAGAGAGAGAAAAAACTGGAATGTTTTTCGCTCCACCGGTGATGTGGCACTGACGTATTCTCTTCGTTTCCCCCAAACTGGCGATGGTAGACTACGTCCACCAGCTCAATTTGATCACAAGGTACGTGCTCCCCCCCCTCCCCCCAACCTCTGCCCTTTCTTTTTGTCTTGTGATCGTGATTGCTGACCGGCTCGCCTTCTCCCACAGGGTACTCGGTACGCCAAGCGATGAAGACCTAGCCTTCGTTGACAGCGAGAAGGCCAAGGGGTACTTGAAGGCCATGCCGCCGTGCCAGCGCATTGTTCTGGGGAAGTACTTTCCTCACGCTAACCCGCTGGCCCTCGACTTGATCGACAGGATGCTGCAGTTCAACCCACACAAGAGGATCAGTGTGGAGCAAGCTCTGGAGCACCCGTACTTCAGTGGGCTGCACGACCCAAACGATGAGCCCATGTGCCCTGGGCAATTCTACTTCCCTCTGGAAGAAGGCCACCTCACTGGGGAGCAGATCAAGTATCTGGTCTTCGAGGATATCAAGCAAAACCACCCCGAGCACTTCCAGTCGTAGTCCCACGGGGCCCGGCTCTGTTTCTGTATGTTTGGGGAAGGGGTCCTTAATTCATGTAAACAGAACCACGTTTTATCTCCTTTGTTTTTCCAAAGATGGCGTATTATGTTACAAACTAGCTGTGTTATTGCCCGTCCACCACCTTCCCCTCCTCCCCGCCGCCGCCACCCTCGCCGGCATCCGAGAAGTACAACACTTGGCGGTGGGCTTGGTGCGATATCCTGATCCTGCGGAACCCCCTGCCGCCGCCAACATGCTTGTGCATCTGCACGGTGTTGTCCATGTGCAGCAGACCCGGGCCCTTGAGCGTCAGCCCGCACGCTGCGAGGTTTTCCTTCACGTCGCCCTCGTCGTCCGTGAACCCAAGCTTCTTCCAGATCTTCGTCGTCGTAGGGTCGTTAGTGCTGCAAAGGTGCAGAGAGTTCACGTCCAAGACCTGGCAGATGTGCTCGATTGCATCCAGTAGGCACCTTCCGTACCCCCTCCCTCTCTTGGTCGGCGCCGTGGCGAAGAATGGAACCTCGATCCAGTGCCTACCCTCCCCACCGTCCTCACCCCGCCCATAACCAGACCGCAACGTCGCGGCGCTGTACGCCCCGCCGCCCACGCTCAGCGGAGGCAGGGTCTCTCCCATCCAAGGCAGCTTGATCTTCTCATTCTCCGCAGACCAGCTCCCCTGGTTTGCGGCCCCTGGCCTGGGCCAAGCGGGCCGGTGCCTCCCGCACACAGTCACGACCCTGAAGCCCTCAAAGTCAAGTTCGTCGTCCTCCTCAAAGTTGGGCCTGGTGCACTTGGCCGTCACGGTCCAGTCCAGGTACTCGTGGATGGTGGCGGGGCGGGCGTCGGAGGACCCGGCGGCCGGAACGACGGGGGGGTGCGTCGGCACAAAGGCGCTCGGATCCCCGTCGGTGCCGCCATTCTGAGGAGCCCGGCTCTCCGCGACTGACCCTCCTCCCTGCATGGTCGTGGACACCGAGGCGCTCGCCGCGTCCGTCCTCTGACGTTTGGAGCTCTCGGCCTCCGCCAGCAGGTCCCTCGGCCTGGACTTGTTCCTCTTGGAAGCCGACGTCTTCATTCCAGGTGGGGGCTCCTGGCCCGCTTCAAATGCCTGAAACAGAAAGGGAATCTCCCTCCGCGGCCTGTCGGGAGTGTCGTAGTCCTGGACCTTGAACACCATGTGGGGCCGGCCTGGTATCTCGTAGACCCCGCAAGGAATATCAAAGAGCTTCCGGCGGCCTTGGATAGGCTTCCTTGGCTTCGTTGCGGCCGCGGGACCGCCGCCCCCGGAGCCGCTCACGCTCGCCTTGCCGCTCGTTCTCAGCTCGGCGTCCCCCATCATGATCCGATCCCTAGCTCCGACCTCACTGCACCTCACGCCCGCGCGCCATGACCTTCTCCAGCACAGCTGAAGTCTGTCTGACTCCCACCCACCTCACCGTACCAAACTTGGCTTTGCAAGTGTTTTGCAGTGTTTCCGGGCGCGATGCCTTCCGAGGGGCGCCACGAAGAGGCTTCCCCTCGAAGGGAAGAGCCCCCAGCAACCGACCGGCGAGCGCGCCGACCTCCGGTTGCGTCCTCCCGTGACGAGTCTCCTCTCTCTTCGCCCCCCAGCTCCACCACGGCCGTCTCGCCCAGAAACGCCGCCCCTCGGTGGTTCAAGAAATGTTTCCGAATTTTCCTCGCTCCTCGCTCTGGTGTACGATTGTGTGACAGAAAAAACGAGTGGTCCTGTGAGAATAGGATTGCGGTCTTGCGAAAGTCGAGGAGGCTTTTTTTGCTTTAGTCACGGGAGGACGCAAAAAATGGACGCAACAAGATCCGTTTTTGGAAACCTCAGGGAGAAGGAGCAGCCCCGCGCCGCTGGCTGCAAGCGATCAAGGCCCGGCGCAGAAGAGGCCGAGGGGTGCTGACGCTCACCCCCGCCTCCCCTCCCCCCGGACAGGGAGGAGAGCGCGGTCGCGGTTCGCGGAGAAAGGGCCCTCGGGGGCTTGGGCGACCCCCAGTGGAGGGGGAGGCTCGAAAAGAAACGGCAGGTCCCCGCGGAGGTGGATAGAGTGGGAAAAAGATGAGTAGCTTGCTGCTCCTGGCCACCTTGCTGCCGGTCATCCTGAACTTCGGTTGCATCCTGATCTACATCTTCTACAGGAAGTGTCGGGCAAGGCAGCAGGAGGAGGGCTCGGCGGATTGGGACGACGTTATCTGGTTCAGGGGTGAGGAAACCGAGCCCCCGCGCTCTCGACAAGAGGCAGTTCTCTTCGCCCGTACTGACTCTCTTCTCACAATCAATCCCGCTTAGTGAACGCCCGCGATGGACGGTCTCTCTTCTCCGGCGTCAGGGAGCCGGGTACCGTCACACCGAGGCGGAGGAGCCTGAACTCCATGAAGTACCCCCCCGACAGCTCGGATTTCGAGAAGCGGACATACGGGGAGGTCAAGGGACTGACGGACAACTCGTGCTGCATCTGCCTTGTGAGTCTCCCCCCCCCCCCCCGCACCGAATACGCTTGTTCTGACGATAGCCTCCCCCCCCCCCTCCTTGTCTTTCCTCTTCCTTCCGTTCCCCAAAAATTCCACAGGAGGAGTACGACGACTCGTCGGCCCTGACGAAGCTGCCGTGCAACCACTGGATGCACAGCGAATGCATCGAGAAGTGGTTCAATAGGGACGTGACATGCCCGCTGTGCAAGGAGGTGGCCATAGAGAAGGCTTACAGCGACCTCCTGCCCATCGAGAGGGTGGACCTGAGTGGCGGATCCAACAGCTCGAGTAGGAACGGCAGCTTCTCCAGCCGCTCGACGTCGAGGCGGCCATCGCTGTCGCGGCTGATAAGGGACACCTTGGACCAGCAAGCGGAGGTCTACTTCATGTACAATAACGACCAGGCGTCCAACTCGGGAATTATGGGGTTCATGAGGAACTTGCTGCAGAGGGAGAGGAGACAGAGGAGCTCGCGGAGGGGGTCCAGGAGCTCGCGGAGGGGATCCAGGAGCTCCCAATCGGGGCAGGAGTCCTCCGTGGACGAGGACGTGCCTCCTCCCGATGTTGAGGCCGCAGGAGGGCAAGGGGAGGAGGAAGAAGACAGTGTGGACGCGGACCAGGTGGACGCGGTCGTCAGGACGGACGTTGAGAACCCAGCGCCAAGGGGGGAATAGCGAGTCGAGAAGGCAGCTCGAACGCATCATTTTTTTTGTGTGTGTACGTTTTTTGATTCTATCTTCTACGTCATGGTTCTTTTTTTTCGGTCGGACCCGCCTCTCCCCTCGGGCCTCCTCCTCTTGATGCACTCGCGACAATTCTGCCGATTCTTCTCATTACGATTTGCCTGTCCCCTGCCTCGCCCATTCTGTTCAAAAAGAGAGAGTCAAATCCCGACGCCGGGCGGGGAACGGGGGAGGAAGGTCAAGCACGCGAGCTGATTCGGGCGGTCGAGGCGAGAGACGCAAGACTCTCGAAACGGGCCTGCGTCCGGTCTTGTGTTCCGCGCGTTCCACAACATCTTTGACTCGTCTCTGCTGACGAATTCACACAAAACTGGCTGGACACAAGACCATGGAGGTTTCAGAGGCCAACAGGTAAGCGCGAAGCTGGAGAGCCGAGGCGTTAGCGACGAGGCAGCGTTTTAAGTGTCCGCTGACATCGCCCGTACCTGACCTTTTTTTTTTTTTTTTCGATCTCTGGCACGCCACAGAACGTTCAGTAACTTTCGCCAGACGAAGGTGAAGAATATTATGGAAGAGGTTCTTCGTGAGAAGCTGACCGGGGCGACTTACCACCCCGACAACACGAGCCAGTGGACGAGGGAGATCGCCGACGAGATCAAGCAGAGCCTAAAGATGCAGGACATGGACCGGTACAAGTATGTGGTCCAGGTTATGATCGGAGAGCAGAGGGGGGAAGGGGTCTCCATGAGCGCGAGGTGCTTTTGGGACCACAAAAGGGACCACTACGTCCAGAAGACGTTCCAGAACGTAAGGGCGTGCTCAAAAGACTATCTCACCCGGGTTTACGAAAAGTCGGCGAGCAATCCGAGCCTTGGAACTGACACACTCTCTATCTGTCTCTCTATCTATCTTTTGGTGTCTGTTTGTTCCTTACCCTCCCTTGTGCGCAGGAAACCATCTTCTGTGTGGCCGTCGCCTTTGCTGCCTATTATTACTAAAACTGATTTACACGCCGGCAAAGCCGTCACCATGTACACATCGTCTACCAAGGACGGCTCGAAGTGGGTGAGAAAAAGCCATTTCCACACTCCACACTTTGTAATTCCAAATACCTTTTCTTCACGCCTTCATGCCCTCTTGTTCTTGCCTCCACTCCACAAACTCATCTATCAGGTAGGGCCACGCTCCGTTCTCGTCGTAGTTGGACAGGTCGTCCCCGAACTGCTTGGCGAACTCGAAGAGCTGGAACCACGTGTCCTTGGTGATAGCCTTGTAGGAGGGGGGGGGGGGCGGCGAGAGCAGAGCGTCAGCTCGCGGACAGTTCTGGAGACTGTGCGGCACTCGGTATTCACTCACCTTTTTGTGGTTGGTCTCGATGAAGTCGCACCACGAGTCGCATAGAGTCCACTCGTAGATCCCAAAGAGCAGCTTCCACATGCCAATGGCCGTGTCCAGTGTCAGGGACTTCTGGCCCTTCTCCCTCGAGAAGCCGAAAGCGTACTCGTAGGTATCCTTGAACTTGTCGTCGTCGCTGAGTTCTTTCCTCAGCGTAGGAAGCTTCTTCTTCATCGCGCTCACGGAGTCGCAATTCAGCCTCTGGAAGCCCCTGAAAAACTCATCCTTGGTGTACTCTCCCATGGTTGCTGCGGCCATGTATCTGGAAAGCGTCGCGGAGGGGGAGCGGAAGATAGGGGAGGGTCAGCCGTCCGCGACCCTCGGGATGTCCGTGGGATCCGATCCCGCTCACCTGGAGATCACCAGGGTGATCGGGTCGCTGGGGTCCACGCCAAGGTCGTCGCAGAACCTTCCTATGCCCTCCGCCATCACGAGGTCCTCGTCCTTGTCCTTGTACTCCTTGAAGATCTTCTCCAGCACCGCCGGCTTGATGTTGCTGTACTCCATCCCCTCGGCGAAGACGTACTCGATTGCCCGCTCCAAGTTCCAGTTGTTCGAGCGCAGGATGCTCGCGGCCAGGCTCTCACTGGCCGCGATTGATAGATGGGTGGGAGCGCGCCAAGGACGGGGGAGGGCTGGTCAGCTTTTCCACAACGGGAGGCGACGAGGGGCTTGGGATCCTGCCTCGTCGCGGGAGCGATAAGAGACTCACTTGCAATCCGTGATGGCCTGGAAGTGCCTGACTTTCTCCTTCTGGCTCTTGTTGAGACGGTTCTGCGGTTCGAGTTCGATCGAGGTCGTGGGTCGAGGCCGGGAGGAACAGAAAAAAACGCAAGAGACGTCAGCACCGATGGGGCTGGGGGGTGCGCGATCCGGGCTGCGAAGGAGACATCCTCCGCACTTCAGGCGGCCCTCGCTCAATCGCTCTTCCGGGACTGACCATGGCTTGATGCACCTCGCCTCTCTCTCGCTTCGCGCGTCGCAGACGACACGGATCTTCTACCACTGTGGCTACAGGACTGATGGCATCTTCCGGAAATGTCTTGGAAATATCGAGCTAAAATCGGGGAGGGGAGGGGCGGCCGTCCTGCAGGGGCGGCCAGAGCACCAGAGCACTTGTTTGGAGCGGCGAGGCCCCCGGCGACGGGGTGTAAGGGGTGCCCAGGGGGAGCGAGGGATATTGGAAACCGGGAGCCCTAGCGGTCCTGACCTTGGCGACCGGCGGTGCGCTTAGCGGACCGAGACTCTAGGCGAGAGAAGTGCGCGCGAGGGGGAAGAGAGCTTCGCCCATTGGCACCACCAGCGCAGCGGCATGGCGAGGCGGAGGAGGAAGAGCGGAGGGTCTCAAGGTGGAGTCGGGGACGTCAAGATGACGGATGCGTCCGAGGTTGACCCCGATCGATCGGGAAAGGGCGCACGGGGAGCCGAAAGCCCTAGGGCCGCGACTCCGCGGCAGGCGAAGAAGGCTACCGAGGCGACTGCGGGCGTTGGGACCCCTGGGAAGAGGGGGAAGAAGAAGAAGCGCAGGAGCCGGGGCGGGGGCAAGGGCCAGATCGTGGCCAACGGGGGCGCCGCCATCACCCCGGCGACGCGCGAGGGAGGCCTGCAGCCGGCTGGCGGCTGGAAGCGTGTCGATCAGGACTCTGTGGGCGTCGCCGGGGGAACCTGGAACCTGGCGGAGAGGGACGGGAGGTCGAGCGAGAAGCAGCCCTCATCATCATCATCATCACCATCCCCCCTCCCCAGGGTCGAGCCCATCGTCGTCTCCTACGAGGGCCTGGGAGCCTACCTGGTGACCACGTCCGGCCCAGTTCTAAGGGTGCACAGGCTGCCGGAGGGCAAGTGCGGGCCAGAGGGCCGGTGCAGGGCCCACGAGGGCACTATCGTCTCCCTTGCCGCCGTTCCCGCCGCCGTGAACAGGCTCCAGGCGATGACCCTGGCCAGGTGCCTCACAATCGTGGTGTGGGACGTTGCGAGGGCCATGCCCCTCGCGAAACTCAAGGTGGAGGACCTTCTGGAGCTCCAGCCCAACTTGACCTACGTGCCCCTTGGGCTCGCCTTGGGCGTGGGCGGAAGCAAGGAGTCCGCCCATGCGGTGGGCTGGATTTGCCTCCAGACGGAGAACAAGGAGAGCGGCAACAAGAGCACGCAAGTTCGATCCTTTCCCCTGCACTTTGCTAACCTGCTCAGGGCGAGGGGGAGCAGGAGGGGGGGGCAGCAGGCGAAGGCGAGTGCGGCGGCCAGGAAGCTACAGGGCGGCCAGCCCCGGGCCTTGGCGGCGTCGAACACTGGCGGGCTCGTCGCGGCGGCCGACCAGAGCACCGCTTACCTGTGGAAACCCTCCATCAAGCCAGAGGACGCTCTCACCCTGCACCACACCAAGGTCATCACGACGCTGGCGGTCAGCCCTGGTGAGAACTTTTTGGCCGTCGGGGACGACCGGGGCCAGGTCCTGGTGTACAACCTGCACCAGGCCGACCCATTGTGGAACCTGAGCAGGGAGGAGAGGAGAAAGCAGGCTGGGAGCCGGACGGAAGAGATCCAGCCTTCCACCTTCCACTGGCACTCGAGTGCAGTCCTGTCATTGGAGTGGGGCGCCTTGGACGAGACAGGGCTCGCCCCGGACGTCCATCACCTCTACTCTGGCGGGTCCGAGTGCACGCTGGTGATTTGGGAGCTTCCCGAAGGGAAGCGCTCTTACCTACCCAGGTTCCCAGCCCCGCTGCTGTCGCTGAAGGGCTGCCACTCCCAGAGGGAGGAGATCGGGATGGAGTCCTTCCTTGCGGTGGGCTGCGCGGACAACTCCATCGTCGTGGTCAACGTGGCAACTAAGTCCAAGGTCTGCACGGTGGCCGGCCTCCAGGTCCCTTACGACAGGGTGGTGTCGCTGGGTGTGAATAAGCAGGGCCGCGCTGAGGTCTCCCTCCTCATGTCGAGCAGGGGAGCCCTGCAGAGGTACGACCTCGACCAGGACTGCCAGGTCAGCAAGCTCAGCGTGAGCTACAACCAGGACCATGCTCCCTACGCGAGAAGCACGGGCAAGCGGGGGCCCACCAAGCCTAAGTTGGGCGGGGCCTCGACCACCATGGTGTCCTACTGCTGCGATGAGAAGCACCTCTGCACGTTAGAGCAGAACGCGGACGACCTGGGCGCCTGGCTCAAGTTCTGGCGCTTCAACCCCTCCACGCAGCGGTACGAAGTGGAGAGAACGGTCCTGAACCCACATGAAGGGAAGGTCGTCTGCTTGCTGGGGCACGGCACTAGGGCCCTGGCGGCGACAACCTCGACGGACGGCAAGTTCAAGCTCTGGGCCCGGGTGGACGGGGACTGGGTCTGCTCGTGCCAGGCCCGCTCCCCGAGCTCCTACCTCAAGGCCTGTACCTTCAGCGGTTCAGGTGACGTCCTCGCCGCGTCCTTTGGCGATAGCCTCGGGTTCTGGGACACTGGGAGCTTGGACCTTATGGCTGTGCTGAGGTGCCCACCCTCTCTCAGCGCCACCAGCTTCACGGAGGTGTGCCTCGTCTCAAAGGACAAACCCGCCTTTGCCTGCGGCGTCTGGGCATCAGCCGGCAAAGGGAATTGTCGGGGTATATCTGTGTGGAACCTTCTCACCCTCAAGCACGCCTGGTCGATGAGGTTCGAGGGTGGGGGCCACCTGTGCTGCGTGTCCACCGGATCGGACAGGTTTGCCGTCTCAGTGGCGACCAGGGCCTCCAAGGACAGCAAGGAGGACTCCACGAGAGTCCTGTTCTTCTCCGCGAAGAGCTCCGAGCCCGAGAGGATCTGGCACGTCAGCGCCTTTGCTACCCGGCTGTTCTCCGTGTCGGGGGAGGTTGTCATCGCCACCAAGGAGGGAAGTTTCCTGTCCCAGAGCTTTGCCACCAAGGTGCCCAGGGTCGAGGAGGCAAGGGGTACTGGCAGGGAGGGCCTGCGGGCCATCGCGACTGCCACTGCAAGCGAGGATCCCGAGGAGAAGGGCTTGCAGGCCACAGTGGAGGAGGCCGAAGGGACCACCGACTTTGGGGCCAGTGTTCCCAGCCTGCTTTCCAAGTACCAGGATACTCCCTCTCACGACCTGCCGGCAATGTCTGTGCTCTTCGAGGGCCTCATGAGCTGATAGCAGTGTGGGGCGGGTGGAGATGGTTATTTATGGGAGAGGATTGTAAACGATTTTCTTTCTTCCTTTCTCTCGATGATAGTAAACAGGTTTTGGAGCAAGGCTCTTTTTAGCTTTTTGTTCGCTGTGTCGTGGCCGCGGCGGGCCGCACACTCCTCCCCCTCCCGTCCTCCCTCGAGGCTCGGTCTTACGGGCTCCTTCGCGGCAAGGCGACGAGAAGGAAAGAATCTGTCTATTTGGTACAGCTCTGAGCCCTCAAGGGAAGTCCTGCGAGAGTGCTCAGCAGCACTGCTGCTTCTTCTTGGCAGGGGCATCTCTTGTAAGGACCACGTTGCCGCTCCCTGGGGCCTTGGCCACCTGCTTCGGTTTTGGAAGCCTCTTCGCGATCTCGTTGAAGAGATCCCCGACGTTGACGCTCGTCTTGGCGCTGGTCTCGATGAAATACAGCCCGTTCTCATCCGCATAGCCCTGGGCCTCCGACGGCTCCACTGCCCTCTGCCCGGCGAGGTCGGCCTTGTTCCCGGCCAGAGCGACGATGAGGTCCGGGTTGCCCTGCCTCTGCAGCTCCCTCACCCAGTTCTTCGCCCGGTTGAAGGACTCCGTGCTGGTTATGTCGTATACAATAATAGCAGCCGCGGCGCCCCTGTAGTACATGGGAGCAAGAGAGTGGTATCGCTCCTGCCCGGCCGTGTCCCAGATCTCGAACTTCACCTTGAACTCCGGAACCGTCTTCGTCAAGAACGCGGCGCCGATCGTAGACTCCTGTGTTTGTTTGTTTTGGACCAAGTGCGAGGGGCAGGTTAGCAGGGGCGAGAGGAACGCCGTTAACGGCGAAGAGACGGGACGCTGTGTCGTGACGCACCTGGTAGTCCGTGAACTGTCCCTTGACAAACCTGAGCACAAGTGAGCTCTTTCCCGCGCCCATGTCGCCCAGAAGCACCAGCTTCGCGGGCTGGATATTACCCTGACTGGCCATATTTGGGCTCAAACTTCAGAAAAGAATAACTTCTTTTTGCGTCCCGCGTCTCGTCTCGTCTCGTCTCGTCTCCTGCCCAGCGCGCCGCGCACAAACCCCACGACCTTTTCGCGCGAAAGACGTTACGGCGGCCCTCGACGGAACTCTCTCTTCTCCACCACCCACGCGCTCTGCAGCGGGCCACGCGCGAGCAGTCCCTTCCTCTCGCTCCTCTCCTCCGCTTCGCTTGCTTTCTGTCTGGCCAGGCCTCGTCCTGCTCGCGCTCGCGCTCGCGCT
>Ga0160423_10003852_pt1 | contig 12426 bp, 3 predicted proteins | sample CRUFie14St8metaG_FD_108191 | JGI IMG/M metagenome (GOLD analysis project Ga0160423, IMG submission 108191) | Marine microbial communities from the Costa Rica Dome - CRUD Field 142mm St8 metaG | ecosystem: Environmental > Aquatic > Marine > Oceanic > Photic zone | place: Costa Rica: the Eastern... | reverse complement strand
GTACGGCTGGGAGCCAGAGTATATTGCTTATAGAATGGAGTTAGGTAATGGGCAAGGGCAGTAAACAGCCACAAGACCAAACCGTTGTGCAGACTAATCTGCCAAAGTATGTAAAGCCATACTTTGAGCGTCTTCTGAAACGCACGGAAGCAGAGTCCAAACAAGCATATAATCCCTACACTGGTCAGCGTCTGGCTAACGTGTCTGGGGACACTTTGCAATCTAGGCAAAATATTAGAAACATCGCTTCAAGTGGAATAGCTGGGCTACCTGCGGCGCAGGGCGCTACTATGGCAGGAATGCAAAGGGCATTACAGGGGTTGGGCTATCAGTCACAAGACTTTGATAGTGCCGCCGCTCAAAAATATATGTCCCCTTATATGCAGAATGTAGTAAATGTCCAAAAACAGCAGGCTATTCAAGACTTCCAAGACCAAAACGCCGCAAGAGCGGCACAAGCAGTTCAGGCAGGCGCGTTTGGCGGCTCACGTCAAGCCATCGCGCAGGGCATGGCTCAAAACGAACTTTCGCGCCAGCTTGCAGATATACAGGCAAAAGGGCAACAGGCGGCATTTGAGCAGGCATCAGGACAGTTTGAAAGAGATAGAGCCGCAAGAGAGTCAGCAGAACGATTAGGTTTAACGGCTGGTGAGTCATTAGGCGCACAAGGTTCTCAATTAGCGCAACTTGGTCAATTAGCAAGAGAGGGCGATATACAAGCCGCAACTCTTTTAGAGCAAATTGGCAAAGACCAAATGGCTAGGCAACAAGCTGGATTGGATATGGCTTATGAAGATTTTGTACGTCAAAGGGATTACCCACGCGAACAGTTGCAGTTCATGTCATCCATACTTAGAGGTGTCCCAGTACAGCCATCTACGGAAACGACTAAGTTCGGTACTTATAATCCTCTTCAACAACTCCTTGGAACGGGCATTTCCGCGCTAGGGTTGTATAAAGGAATACAGGGTCTATGAATATTATTGACATCCAAGACCAGCTTAAAAACTTCTCTGAAGACCAGCTTATCAATGAGATGCAAATGCCGTCTGGCAATGCGCCTCAGTTTCTTGTTTTAAGTGAGATTCAGCGCCGCAAACGTGTAAGAGATGACTTCTCAAAGCGTCAGGCCGCGCAACAGCCTACGGTAGCTGAAGAGGCAATCGCCGCCGCTGGTGTGCCACAGTCCGGTATTGCTGGTATGTCAGAGGCCATGGCTCCGAAAAGTACTATGGTACAAAATGCTGTAGGCTCTGCAATGCCAGAGGCCATGAGGTCTGGTGGCTTGATGCAGTTTGGAAATGACATTCAAAAAAGCATTAGCTCACAAGAGGTAGACCCTTTCCTTGATGAGGTCGAGGACATGGCTGAGTCACGCTTCGGGGTAGAGTTTGATAATAACATGATGGGGGCAGACAGAGACTATCGTTTTAACAAAAGGCCAGCCATTGGGCGTCCTTTTCCAATATTTTCAGACATGGAGGCGGACCTTCCCTTTGAAAGCCCAAGTCGAAGAATGCCTGTTAAGGGCGGCCCTGTGGCTATGCCTGCCGTTATACCATATAACGAAGGTGGGCTTGTGGGCGCTCTGTTTTCTAAGACAGACCGTGGCAAAGAACTATCTTCTAAAGACTATGAAGTCCGTATTGGCAAAGATGGCAGGCGCATGGTCTTTAAGAAAGGCACTAATATCTTTCTTGGTTCAGCCGAAAAGCTGTTTGACGAAAAGTACGATGGTGGATTGATACGCGCTCAACAAGGCGCTTACTTCAGTGGTATGCCAGAAGAAGACATCGACCTTAATGATATTTTAGACGCCATCCAATCACAAGAAAGTGACAGGTCAAAGACCGCATTTGGCTCTGCGCCCACAGATAAAGCAATGTCAGCTATTGGCGGTGTGGGTGAAAGAAGCGCCTATCAGATTAGACCAGAGACACTTCTTGATTTTGGACGTGGGTATCAGTCTTACCAGCCAATATTCCCAGAGATTACAGACCAAATTGGCGAAGGTAAAAAGTATGCCACTGCCGCAGATGCGTATTCTGACCCTCAAGTGAAGTCTATGGTGGACACATATCTCGCCGACCCAAGCAACGCAAGGGATGCGGCTATGGGCATTTTATCCTCTGCCTATACTGAAACTGGCGACATTGATAAAGCAATCATGGCTTACAACGCTGGTCTTCCGGGCGTTCTTAAAGGTAGTCAGGCTGGCCTTCCGTATCTTAAAGGTGTTAAGGGGCGGTACGATGAAATGGCTGACAGGAGGCAGTTTATTTTAGGCGGCATTGAAAGTGCTATGGGGCCAATGGCTATTAGGGGTCTTGGCGAACAGTATTATGGTAAAGGCGACCCAATAATTGACGCGGCCCTTGAAGAGCGTGGCTATAGACCAGAGGGCATGGCTGTTGTTACTACAGAATCAGCAACAGCAACTAAAGATATTGAAACACCTTCAGGTGAGGTTTTTGAAGCTGGTCAGACGATTCCAAAAGGCACAACGCTGTCTCAAGCGGAAGCGGCGGCAAATGCAATTCCAGCAGATACTACTGGCGGTAGCGTTGGTGACGAAGTTATTGTAGACGCTGACACTGTTTCACAAACATCCTCTTCACCTTCCATATCCGCTCAGGCAGAAGCCGCAGAGGAAGAGGCTCAGGCTGAAGAGCAGGGGCTTGGAAATCAAGAGTCAGCCACAGACAAAGCAGAGCAAGATGCCTCAGATGATGATGACAAAAAACCTAATGTAACTTTTGAAACACCTCAAGAGACAGGAATTTCTAGTCTTGAAAGTGAAATTATTAAACTGCAAAAGCAAATGCAAAAAGACAGAGAGACTGATAAGTGGCTCGCTATTGCACAAGCTGGTCTAGCCTTGATGTCTTCTGATAACCCAACATTACTGGGCGCGGCTGGAGAAGCTGGTATTGAGGGACTAAAAGCGTTCCGTGAGTCTAATGAACGCTATCAAGAGGGTGTTGTTGACCTAATCAATGCTCGCGCCAAACTGGTAAAAGACGGCAAGATAAAAGGCATGACGCCAGCATCAGCCGTGTCAAGGTTAAATGCTATTATGAAAGCCCTAAACCCAGAAGATGCGGCGGCGCAACCTTTAGACCCAGAAACTAGGCAAAGATTAGAAGAAGAGGCTTTATTTCTTAGGCGTGACATATTGAATTACCCTGACATAGTAGCCTAAAAAGAGGGGACGATGCCCAATATTTACGCTAGAAGCGCTCGCTCCGGTAAACTTTACGAAGTAAACATCGCTGGAACTCAGCCCACCCCCGAAGAACAAGCCTACATTGAGCAACGCATTGACAACATCGAAGGGTTCGGTGCTGTCGAAGCGCCATTACCTACTGAGGAAGTTGATGACGCAAGCGCGGCTGGCAATTTAATCACTGGGTTTGGTCGTGGCTTTCTGACATCATTCACTGAACTGCCACAGGGTATTGTTGGCCTTGGCGAATCTGTGCTTGGTTACGAGCCGGGGTCTACTGCGATTGGCGAAACTGCACAAGATATTTCAAAGGCAGGGCGCTCTGGCGTTGAGTATCTGCTTGGGGAGTCTGACGGTAGCGTATCATCAAAAACTGGCGAAGCGTTTGGCTCTTTAGCTTCGTTTCTAGTTCCCGGAACAGCCGCCGCAAAAGGTGCAAAACTTGCAAATGCAAGCCTTAAAGCTCAGAAGGCCGCTGGCCTAACTGCGGCTGGAGCAATGGGTGTTGGTCTTGGCTCTTCAGAACAAATAAACAGAGTTGCCAGTCAGCTTTCTCAAGGCAAAGAAGTCTCTCCAGAAGACTTCATGTCAGCCACAAAACTTGGTGGACTAATTGGCCTCAGTGAAATAGCACCGTTCTCTAGAATACTGGGCGATACTCTTAATATTCTTCGCAAGGTTCCCAAAGGCAGTCAAGAAGAAGCAATCAAGAGAATATCTGGACGCTTAAAGCGTATGGTCGGTACAGGTATTGCAGAAGGTAGTCAAGAGGCCATTGCTGGTATAGCGCAAGACCTTGTTGAACAAAATCTTTACAACCCAGAGGCAAACATTGGCGCTACCGCAGATGAAGAATTTATGTATGGAGGCGGCGCAGGTGCGGCGTTGCAATTCATTGTTGATAGCATTAGGGGTCGTCAGCTTAACAAGATGGACACGGCCTTCACTCAGCTAGAGGATGACCTAGTTGATGAGAGCGCAGATGCGGCAGAGAAAGCGGCATTCGCGGCTAAGTCTGTGCAGTCTGGAGAGACGTTTCAAGGAGAGCAAAAACTACTTCCGTCAGCAAAGACAGATGAAGAGATTGAGGAAGGCTCTGAGCAAGAGGTGGATTCAAAGGTCAAGTCTCTTGGCCTCTCCCCAGAAGAAGAAGCCATTGCGTCTGCACAGGCCGCAAGAGAGAGAACGCTTGGGCTTGCAAAGGTAGAGTTGTCAGCGTTACCAGAAGATGAAGCCGCAATAATAAGACGTAAAAGAATAACACTTGGAGAAGACCCTGACCTTGATGTTGACCTAAACGAACTTCAAGAGACAATAGGTCAAGAGGCATATGTACGAGAGTACAAAAAACAAAAGCCAAATATGTGGAGGGAGTCAGGCCAAAACCCTCGCAATCAAAGGTCGTTCAGTGCCGTTCAATATGAACAAGCGGTCAACGCTGTAAAAGAAAAGGGCAAGGCGACTATACCTGTCATACAAGCGGCGGCAAAAGTCGATGGAAAGCCAGTGCCTCTATCCGTTGCTCGTGAACTACAAAACGAAATGGGTCGCAAGGGAGTTTTAAATCAAACTGGCGAAAACAAATGGGAGGTCATGGAAGAGGTCGAGCCTCAAGAGGATTCAGCCACACAGCTTCGCAGAACATACAACGAACTTGAACGTAAGATTGATGAGGTTCGTCAAGAAAAGCTAGACGCCCAAGAGAGGCGCGATGCCGCAAAAAATAACGGCGATACAACAGTAGCCAAAACTTCTGAACAAGAAATGGCTGAGGCAGACAGGCGTATTGACAGATTAAACAATACTCGCGGCACTGTTGAGGCACAGCTTAATGAACTTGACCCTGACAATCCTGTTGTAAATTCAATAGACAATACTCAGCAAGAGGCCAATCGAGCAAGACAGGTTGGAGATGCTGTATCTGAAGAAAAGATAACAGAGGAGTATGCCCGCAAAAGACAGCGTGTGGCAAACGCTCTTCGTAAATACCTCAATGCAATCGGCTTGGGTAATAGGGTAGACCTTGTAACACAGAATGTAATTTTCCCAGAGAACACAGATAAAGAAGCAAAGTTTGGTAGCTTAGAAGAGCAACTAATAAAAGAAGGCGTTATCGAGGGTTTTGAAAGCGCTGGCGACAATGGTCGCAGGGTCATTGGCATAGCCATGGAAATATATGACCCCAATCTATCGGAGGAAGAACTGGCCCTTAAACTGCGCGGCGTTATGAATCACGAGATGATTCACGCATTGCGCGGATTGGGGCTGTTCACTGATAAAGAATGGCAGACGCTCAGTGGCGCGGCACAAAACAAAAAGCGTGTGCGTTATGTAAACGGTAGATTGCAGGAGCGTGAATACACTTATTACGATAGAGCGGAGCGTATTTATACTCCAATCGCGGCTCAACAAGGATTGTCCCCTGACCAGACAATAGATTTAATTAAAGAAGAAGCTGTAGCAGAAATGTTCCGTGACTATGTTGACGGCAAACTAAAGATAGCTGGCAGGCCACAGTCTCTTCTCAAGCGTATTGTAAAGTTCTTCACATCTGTGTTCCGCTCACATAACGATGTTGGGTTTAAAGAAGCCGCAGACATATTTGAAAACATAACCACGTCCGACAAAACAAAGCAGATTGGTCGAAGGCCAACCATGTCGGAAACAAACTTTGATGACGCGAATGTTGCAAATGACCAAATGAGAAAGTCATCTGTAGTCTTTTCGGCGGATAGAAGCATTACTGCCTATAAAGTAATTACAAAAGGACCAGACGACAAACTTTATCCATTGTTTGTGGACGCAAAGACAGAAATACCTATGGGTCAGTGGGTAGAGGCAGTTATGCCATTTACCTTTGAGCATAAGGGGCGGCTTTATGTGCCGTCTAGGGGTGCTATTGGTGCTGATGGCAAGCGTAAGTCTGGAACTGGTGTAGACATTCCAATTCCAAATGAGTCCGTTAGGAAACAGCTACTCAAAGATGGATACATTACAAAAACCTCAGCCAAAAGCGTTAAAGCAGTTGCGGCAAGAGGCGGTTTCCATGCTGGTAGTTTGCCGATAGCTAATCATATTGGCAAAGAGCCTAAGATTACATCAGAACAGAGGCAGGTTCTTATTGATAATGGCTTTGAGCGGTCAATAAAAGGTAAAGAAGGTAACTTCATACTCAATATAAGAGAAGATGACCAAGTTTGGGTGGAGGTTCTTGTTCCTGATAACTCTCATGGCGTTGATTGGCAAGCTGTAGCCAACAGTAAAGCTGGAGTGTATGCGAATAATCCACAGAACAGAAAACTTGGTCGCGTTGGTCAAATCATACCGCAACAAGCGGATATAAATGACGATATACCTTACGGCGGTCATTACCTTTACAGGCAGGGAGCGGCAAGGCCAGAAGAAAGCTGGGTAATTAGCGGTAATATGCTGGTCAATCGCGAGATGTCGCGAGAAGAAGTGCGTCAGATAAATGAAGCAAATGGGGTAAAAGACAGCCCGACACTTGCAGAGCTTTCTGAGATATTTGGCCCGTCAGAAGCAAGACAAATTGTTTTTGGTAAAAGCGAAAAGAAATACTCTATAGCGCCACCAGCACCGCTGGGCGGCATTTCACAATTCCTGACTGACCAAGAGATGGAAGACCTGATGGTCGGCAGGAAGAATGATGTACAGAACAAAGCAGAGAAGATAGCAGAGATATTCTCTCAGCTTCCGTCAGCAGAGAATTTCGCGGCTGTAGCCATAGCTGGTCAAGCAAAGAAGGGCTGGTACAGAGACTCCGCTAAAGCAATCATGGATATATTTGGCGTCCATGATGCTAGGCGCTTTACTGCATTGTTAGCGGCAACATCTCCACAAACATCAGTTGAGTCAAATGCTATCAACACTTTAAATATATGGGCTAACTGGAACAAGGCTGGACGGCCTCAAGACCAAGCGACAATATTTAAGATTATGGGCGAAAGCGTCCAAGGCGATAAGGGTGAGGATTCTATACTGCCAGCGTGGAGGTCTAACTCCATAAGAGCCTTGACCGCTCCTTTTGGTCAAGAATTTGGCATCATGGTTTCTGGGCCTAAAGTAAACTCATTTATGCTTAACCTTGTGAACGAGCTTGATGAAGTTACTAATGATACATGGATGGCTAACTTTGCCTTGATTGAACAGCCAACATTTAAGGGCGCTAAGACTGTAGCATTCCAAGATGAGCTTGGTAAAATAGGTGTAAAAGGGCCGGGATATCTGGCGTTTTCAGCTAGGGTAAGAGAAGCCGCTAGAGCCGCCAGTGAAATAACTGGCGATAGCTGGATGCCAGCAGAAATACAGGAAACTGTATGGTCTTTATCAAAGGCTCTTTTGGAAAAGCGCAAAAGGCTAAAGGGCAATATGCGAGGCATGACTGCCAAGCAGTTGCTAACCGAAGGAATTATTACAGACCAGCAAGTTGCAGATGTTCCAGACTTTGCTAGACTGTTTACTGATGGTGTATTAGGAAGGATATTAGAAGATGCAGGGTACAAAGAACAACTTGACGCTGTTAGAAGCGGCGCAAGGGGCGATGGAGTCACAGTTGAACCAAGGCCTGTCTACAGCGCAGAAAACGTCTCGGCTAATAAAGACTTTATCAGGAGAGAGCTTGGAGACTTCGCAGATAGACTCGAAATCCTCGCTGTCAACGGAAAGAAAGCCCTTAGAAAATTCAGCACAACAATCCCCGCAGACATCAATGGGGGTAGACGCGCCGCAATTAATGTCAGAATCGGTGCAGGATTTAATGGAAGAGTTTTCAATAAGCAGAGAGCAAGCGGAGTTATTAACGGATATAACGTAATATCCACATATACAGTTAGTGGTAACGCCGCTCGCACATATAACGAACAAAATGTTTCTACCCCAAGGTTTATTGAACTAGCGCCAAGCGAACAATCAGCGCAACAATTTACAGACTCAATAACCACCGCCAAAGCAAGCCTTGGTCAACTTGGGGAATCTGTTTTTGTGTACTCACCAGATGAATATAAAGACATGAGGCTGTTCTTAACTGAGGATGGCACTGGTGGCTTTGCTCTCAAAGAAACAGAGACTGCTGGAGTAATAGACATTGTATCCGTCTTTAATAGAAATGCCCCCAGTGAACCCGGCGCTGGCGATGGTGGCCCACATAAACAGTTAAATTACCCAATGATACGACTTGCCACTGAAGAAGGTGGCAATATGTTAGATGCGTTTGACATATACCTTCCAAAACTGTACAGCGCCAACGGCTTCAGGGTTCGCTCTCGCCTGAAGTGGGATGACGAGCAAGCCCCTGATGGGTGGAGCAAAGAGGCGTTCAAAGACTTCAACAATGGTGAGCCTGACGTAGTTTTCATGTACTACCAGCCTGACAGAATTGACGTTTACAAAAACAATTCTGATGAAGGTGAAATGTTCGATGACTATATGGAGGCGGTCAATGCACAGATTGGTGCGGCGTTGTCACCAACTAGCATAAACAGGTACAAAGACCAGCAGATTGCTGAAGAGAATACAGAAAACAATCCTAATGAATTTCTGACTGAGCAAGATGATGCACAGCTTGCCGCTGTCCGTGAGGGTATAAATGCTGAAGAAAAATACGATGGTACAAAATTATCAATAACACCGCCCAAGCCAACAACCTTACTTAGAGCGCCACTCAAAACAAAGGTTCAATATGAGTATGGTTACATACAAGAGGGTAACAAAAAGTTACCAGTGGTTCTTATGTATGGAAATCATATTGAAGAAGTTGGCGGCAGAGGAAGTGGCTTTGGAATGAAGCATATCCGTGAGCGCGGTCACGTCCAAGAATTGATTGATGCTGGGTTCCCCTCTGCTGAAAAGGCTATCTTCGACACCATGTATCGTTGGGGCGCTCAGGGGTACAGAGACGGCGCAGAAGTTATCATTTTCCCAATGGGTGGCGATACTGTAGAGCTTCAATACGATGCTGGGAAAAGGGGTAGGGTTATTCTAGCGCTGACCAAGAGAGGCGTTATATATAATGGTGAACCAGCCTATACAGTTAAGACTGTATATCCCAAGGACAAGAAAAAGAAATTCTCCGTTGCGTTCTCAGCCATAGACCCCAACAGAATACAAAATCAAATACCTGTAGCTCAAGATAGCCTGATGTATTCAAGGGCATCAAATCTATTGGCAAAGGTTCTTGGTGTTGCTTATGACCGCAACAAGGCGGAAGATATTGCCGATAACTTCTTGCAGAAGTTCCAAGACTCTATGTTGCCTGTGGGTAGAATGATTGACGAACTGAAGTCTCAGGGCGCTACAATCACTGATGCGAATGACACATATCTAAGAGAAGAATTGTACCATGGTATAACTGGCTCAAAGATTGCAGACAATGAAAAGAACCTGTACGAGCCTATGTTAAATCTGGTGAAGGGTATTGGCCTGACAGAGGGGCAGGTATCTGCGCTAAGGGCTAATTCTAGATTTATTCGTGAAGCAATGCAGGCTGGCAAGCCGCTAAAACAAATTCTTGCAGATGCATTCTTGTATGCTCGTCACGCAGAGGAACGTAACGCATACATCCGTAGCATTGACCCTGAAAACGACTCAGGTTCAGGCATGACCGACACAGAAGCAAGGGCAATAAAACAATTCTTCGATTCTCTGGCAGGCACAGAGAGACAGCGCTTTATTGATATAGGTGTTGCGGCAGACAGAATAGTACAAAGCACTAACGATATTCGCGTTGCCTCCGGCCTTACACCAGACTTCAATGACGGTGAGATTACAGAAGACGAGGCTGGGAAGACGGTTAAGCAAGCCCTTCCAAATTACACTGCTTATGTGCCACTGCGCGGTATATTAGACCCTCAAAACGAAGCCAGCGAAGAATACTCTGGGCGTCCATCATCAAGACCTAAGTTTGGTGCGCGTGGCAGAGAAGATATGCGTATGTTCGGCAGATTTGAGTTTGCAAAAGATATCATGGCAAACCTCATGGTGCAAAACCAGAATGCTATTGTTCGCTCTGAGCGCAACCGTGTTGGCAAATCATTCCTTGAATTACTTAGAAATGAGCCACGACTAACAGATTCATATGCAAGAATAGTATCACAGCGCCCAACAATTAGAGTTCTTAGCGGCGGCGTTGTGAAGACAAGACCAGACCCAAGGTTTGCGGATAGAGATGACATTCTTATCGTAAAAGAGGGCGGTCAAGAAGTTGCTATACAGATTGATGACCCACGCATAGCTCTGGCTATGAAGGGTGCGTCAGGTATGTCTGCACAACACGCAGGGGGACTGGTAAAAGTTCTTGGCAAGGTAAACCGCTACCTCTCAAACATTAATACATCTTGGAACCCTGAGTTCCTTATTACAAACATGGTTCGTGACCTTCAAACCGCTGGCGTCAACATTAACCAGTATGAAATGAATGGATTGACTAACGATATTCGTAAGACGATTGGCCCAGCTTTGGCGGGCATCAAGCGTTCAATTATTGATAATGACAATACAAGCGAGTGGTCAAAAATATATCAAGAGTTTGTGCAGGCTGGCGGTCAAAACGCAACTAACATGATGAGTGATTTGAATGACCAGCTTGGTCGCCTTGATGAAATGTTGAAAGAAGTGTCTGATGCTGGCGCTAATGGATTGTACAAGCAAACAAAGACTGGCTTTGGAAAGATTTTAAAAACATTAGAAGACTACAACACTGTTGTTGAAAATGGTGTTCGTATTGCAACATTTGAGGCCTTGAGAAAAAGAGGAAACTTCTCTGACGACAGAGCGGCACAGGCGGCAAGAAATGTAACAGTCAACTTTGCCAAAGGCGGTGAATACAAAACATTTATGAACAGCCTGTACTTGTTCTACAATGCTTCACTTCAAGGCTCATTCGCACTCTTAAATGGCGCATTACGCTCCAGCAAAGTTCGTAAGCTGTGGGTTGGTGCTATGGTTACTGGCATGATGCTAGACCAACTTAATTCATACATATCAGACGATGACGAGGACGGTCAGGAAATCTACGATAAGATTCCAGACTATGTTCTTGAGAAGAATCTTATCTTGATGGACCCATTTGGCGTTCTTCCGTCAGAAAGAGGTTATTTCAAAATACCTATGCCATATGGATTAAACATGGCTGTGAATATGGGGCGCTCAATAAGCCGCGCTGGTCGTGGTGGTTACTCAGCATCAGAGGCAACCTCGTCTCTTGTAGGCACTATTATTGATACACTAAACCCAATAGGCGATACACCTCGCATACCGCTTGTTGATGATGACTTCGAGTTCCAAGATATACTGACAACATTGTCGCCCAGTGTCGGTGACCCAGTTGTACAGTACCTAACCAACAGCGACTATGCTCGTAAACCAGTTTACAAAGAGCCTTCATCATTTGGCGTTCCAGCACCTGAGAGTCAGATACACTGGACAACAACATCTCCGTCAGCAATATTCATTGCCAACTTCATACGAAAGCCGTTTGGCCTTGGTGATGCATCAGACGTAAGACCGGGCTTTATTGAGGTTTCACCAGACACACTTGAGTTCTGGTTTGATTACGCAACTGGTGGTGTCGGAAGATTTGTACAGCGCACCGCTGAGTTTGGATATTCTACCGCTCCAAAGCTAATGGCTGGTGAGTTTGAGGAAGCCATGCTTCGCTCAACCCCATTATTTCGTCAGGTTGTTAGCTCTGTTTCTGAGAGGGAGGATATTGGTAACTTTGTTGAGAAAAGAGATAGAGTCTTACTTACCAGAAAAGATTTTATTGACGCCCGTAAGAAAGGCGATGAACAAAGAGCGCAAAGAATTGCACTGGCGTACAAAGAGGAGTTGCGTATATCAGGCGTTATCAACGCTCTTAACAACGCAAGAAATAAACTGGTGCGTAAACGTAAACAGATTGAAGAAAGTAACTACATCCCAGAAGAACAAAAGAAGTTGCTGATTGAGCGTATGAACGAACGCATTAAAGAAATAGTTACAAGAGCAAACACTTTGATGAGTAACCTATAGAAAAGGGCGCTTTACAGCGCCCCTTTATTTGTACGATGGTACAATTACTCGCCCATCTTTTTCTGCAACCAGTCCTCCACCTCTTGCCTCTTCCACCTCTTTATTCTAGGTGAAAAAGAAATAGGTCTTGGGAACCTTTCGTCACTTTCCATTACATACTGAATTGACTTTGG
>Ga0160423_10003851_pt1 | contig 12426 bp, 13 predicted proteins | sample CRUFie14St8metaG_FD_108191 | JGI IMG/M metagenome (GOLD analysis project Ga0160423, IMG submission 108191) | Marine microbial communities from the Costa Rica Dome - CRUD Field 142mm St8 metaG | ecosystem: Environmental > Aquatic > Marine > Oceanic > Photic zone | place: Costa Rica: the Eastern... | reverse complement strand
TCTTTGTGTACCAGCTGTATTGGTTGCTGTAGGTGTATAAGTATTTATATCCTCTTGGTCAGAGAATCTGATAAACATATCATCTTGTGTAGTAGTATCGCCAATAGTTGTTTCTGTTCCAAAAAATACTAAGTGTCTGTCCGGTGTAGATACTAGCATGTGTCTTGATGCTGTTGGTGCACCAGATATAATTGTTGCTCTTGTAGACGTTGCATTTGATAAACTAGAGTCCCATTGAAAACAAGCGCCATCATGAATAAGACAAATTGCTTTGTCACCAAAATTATCTAATGACCACATTCCTGGTTCAAGAACTAAGTCGCCTGATGCAGCCTCACCCCATGCAACATAGTCTGACGAGTTTGTAACTGTTGCTCCATTAGAATGTGCAGATCTTGTTGAGTTTCTAACTGCTCTAGTAATTCCTGTTAAGTCATTTCCAGAAATACCTGTGTAAGATATTTCCTCATTACCAACTTGAATAAAGTTTGTGCCTGAAGATGGAAAGTTAGTTGTACTTGTTAATGTAATAGAAGTTCCTGATCCTCCAGTTCCTGCTGTGTCATCTAACAATGCACCATTTAGTGTTGTGGTAATAGCACCAGCAGCTTCACCACCCCATGAACCTAATCCATAACCAAATCCTTCTGCTTGTACAGCAGGACCAACAGTATAATACTTTTGTATTCTAATACCGCCTGATGTTGTTGCACCAGATCCAGTTTCATTTGATGGCATTGTTATAGTTATGGTTGTGTTGGTAGGGGCAGTAACAACCATAAATTTTTTATCATCAAAATCTGATGCACTAAAATTAGAATTAGTTATTGCAGTAAAATTGTCCATTAAAAGTATATCACCAGCATTTAAGTTATGGGCACTTGGATAAGTTAACGTAACTGTTGGTGATCCATTAGTAGTGGTGAAAGCATTTGTTAAAGTAGTTGTAGATTCTATTGGGTGTATGTCATAAAATACACCTCCTGAAAATGCATATAATATTCTGTTGGTTCCTATAATCGCATATTTTCTGGATAAACTGTTAATAAAATGATGTAGTCCTCGACCTGCTCCAGTCAATTCGTTTTCGTTCAGTGTACCTAATTGATTCCAACCACCTATTTTTTCAGGTGATCCATACCTAAATCTAACATTATCACAATCTACCCACTGTCCCTCTGCTCCTGTAGGAGTGATTTGTTTATTAATACCTGGCTGAAAACCTATCTTTTGTAGCATATATCCTCATTATATATTAAAAGGCCCAGCTTACAAATGAATAACGGGTGCCCTTTTTCGTCTCTTTAACTTCATGTGGGTACATAAAGTTAGAAGGAAACAATAGTATATCGCCTGTTTTTAACTTAATTTTCTCTCCTCTGCAATAGAATTCAGAGCCCTCATAATCCTCATTTAAATTAGCTACAATTGATATTAAAGGAACTCCTTTTATTTGACCATCAAATATATTGTGTATATGGTCGTAATGTTCTTTCATCATTGTGCCCACAGAATATTTATTAAATCGTATAGGACTAAATTCATTGAGCCATGGTCCTTGAGTCATTTCTCCTGGTGCGCTATGTTTATCTTGATACTCAGTTAATGCTTTATTAAGATAAGGTTTAATTTTTTCTCTTTGTTCTATAGTGCAACCCATAACCTCTAATTCTTTTGTAGACTTAAAAGTTTCTTCATTAGATAAATAACTACTCCAAGTATGTTTTTTCCAAACACCTTTATTGCATTCATCTATTAACTCTTTACATAATTCTTTTGGTATGTGATTTTTTACGTATATATAATCTTTAATTGTGTTCATCTTTATTACAGTTACCACTTATAATTAATCTTTGATCATCATTATTTGGTAGCACATGGTGTGGCAAAGCACTATCAAACAAAACTAATTTACCTTTTTCAGGTTTTACAGATAGTTTATTTCTTTCAATATACGGATATCCAGGATTGTAAAAAACAGTTTCACTAGACTTATCAGTGCAGTCAATATACCAAACAAAAGACATAAAAGATTCAGGGTGAAGATGAAGATCATGAAATTGATTATTATCGTAAGACTGAATCCAAGTATCAAATAAACAACAATTGTTTTCTTTAAATATATTCTTTAATTTATTATCAACCAAACTGTTTAATTCTTGTTGTAGAGGATTATTAAAGTATGAATTATTATTGTAGTCGTATTTATTTAAATGCCATGATTTAATTTTATTATAAAAAGACGTATCAATAAGAATATTATATTCTAATATTTTAAAAATAAAATTATAACTTTTCATGTTTTATAACAAGTTTGTTTATTTCAGGTAAATAGGCGTATTTTAAATTAGAATTAACCATCATCTCTTCTAGATCATTTAAATCTTCGACCAAAGGTTCTCCTGGTAAATTTAAAGAAGTGTTTAATACGATTTCAAAATTTGTATGATAACTTAATTCTTTTATAAGATTATAATAATTAACATTTTGTCCTCTATCTAAAACTTGTAATCTGCAATTATCTTCATTAGATAATATATTTTTAAATTTTTCTTTGTATTGTTCTCTAACATCATAGGTAAACAACATATATCGACCGTCTCCTTGATGTTCAAAAAAATAATCATTTAACTTTTGTTTTGTTACAGTGGCTGCAAAAGGTCTAAACCATTCTCTTTTTTTAATTTTATTAATTTTTTCTAAACAATTTTTTGCAAAAGGATTTATTAATAAACTTCTATTTCCAAGTCCTCGTTGTCCTTGTTCTGATCTATCTTGAAACAAAGCTATAGGTTCTTCTACTAAAAGTTTAGCAACCTCTTTTATATCAATATCTTTAAGTTCAAAATTATTAGAAAAATTATAATTATACTCAGGTTTAAAACCTAAATACACTGTGTCTAATTTTTTTAATTTATTATGCATTAGCCAGTTTGCCATTCCTAAACTAATACCTTGATCATTATTAAAAGGATCTACATGCACATTGTATAGTTTTAATAATTTAGTATTATTAATAATATTTTGAGCAAAGCCACCAGTAAGTGTTAGTTCTTTTTCAATATCAAATTTTTTAATAATATTTAAAAAAGCTTTTTCACACACCTCTTGAAATGTTTTGGCAACATCTTTGTTTTCTACAGAATAATTATATTCTAATTTATTTTCTAAATCATCTATTATCTGTAATTTATTATTAAATCTTTCCCCGTCCCAAAGTTCTTTTTCTATTTCTTTATTAAATTTACCATATGTCGATAAAGCCATAAGATTACCCTCTTGACCAAACCACCAACCAAACTCTCTTCTCATACATTCATACAATCCTCCTAAACTATATTTATGAAAATCGGTAAAAGTAATGATGTTGTTTAAATTTTTATATATTGAAAAATATTCGTGATCATTATTTCTTAATGCTCCACGACCATCAGCCACAACACAGTTATCTATAGGATTTATTAAAGCTGAACAATGGGCATGATACTTATGGTGGTCTAAAAGCACATCTGTATAAAAATTATCTACGTCTATAATTCCATTTCTTATTAAACAATGTTTCCACAACTCTACACAATTATCGTGTAAGCCACTAACATAAACTTTTTCAAATTTAATTTTGTTTGTTAATTGTTTTAATTTATCTATTAATTTTTTTTCAATAATAGCATATCCTTTAAATCTATTAAAACGTTCTAGTTGAGTGTGCACTAATATTTGTTTTTGATTAAAAATAGTTAAAGAACCGTGATGGCTGGCATGTATGGCTAAATAATACATTTAAACAGATAATTTAAAATTTCCCGAAACAGAGATTCTATATTCATCTGTTCCGTAAAAAGGATATACACAATGAACTAAATCTGCTGGAAAAATAACACCTCTTTTCTCATAAGTTCTATCAGCTGCAATAGTTACTCTATCTATAACATTGTGGTATGGGTATAAAAATTCTAAACATCCTGCTTTGTTTTCTTTATCATAAACACATGGACTAATTCTTTTTTGTTCTTCCATATCAAAAGGAATTTTTACAAATATAACAAAAGAAAATACACCTGAGTGTTTGTGAGTTGGATTAAATTCATGTTTTTTTTGATAGTTGACCCACATACTTGTTAATCGCAAAGGAACATTTTTAGTTAATATCTCCATACTTTCTAATTTGTGTGAAAGAGTTTTGTCATTATTTATAACATTGTGTAAAAATGGTTCTAGTACATGCGCATATTGATCAAGATTATATTCCTCTGCTATATTGCCTGCTAATTTTTGAGCAAAAGATACTCTAGTATCTTTTATGACTTCTTTTAATTTTAAGAAAACATCATCAGGTAAAGTAAAAGGAACTATTAACATTTTTATATTTTAAAATCAAAACCATGAGGGAGACCTAAACAAGCTCTGCCATCATACTTATTTTGTTTAGAACTATCTGTAACGACATCATTATAATGTAAAAATACTTGACCACAATTTTCTCCTTGAAATTCATCTCTCCAATGTTCTAAATCCATTCCTCTATAAATTAACATGTCTCCTGGGTTTAAATCTACTTTAACACCTTCATCATTAGTAGGCATATATTTTTGAATTTTATGAACACCTGTGTGAGGACCATAAACATATCCAGCTTGAGGGTTAGGATTAATATATATTGGCCAAGGATCTCCTCCAAGATTCATGGTAGTTGATATTTCACAACTAAACCTGTCTTTATGTCTAGCTAATACATCACCTCGTTTATAAATTCTTGCATAGGAATATGTTTCATAAAGTCTTCTTTCACAAACTCTTTCCATTAAAGGCCTTATTTCTTCTAAAATAGTTTCCATAGCAATGTCTCCATATATTGAATATGTGTTTATAACTTGTGGATCAGTCCATGACCCCCATTCACCTGACTCAGGTGGAATGTATTTATTTTTATACATGATGTCTGCTACTTTTCTTTTTAATAAAAAATATTTATACACAAAATTTGCAACCTTTTCAGGAAGCACTTCTCTTAAAACGGTAAAACCTTTTTCTTTAAAATCTGTTTTCATATTTAATTAATAGTAAGTTCATTGGCGAATTTATAATTTCCTATTTTACCTTTTATAAATACGTTAAATGCTAAACTAATCCTAGTATTTGCATGTTCTTTTAATTCAACATGATGTTCTAAATAAGATGGAAATAAAATTACCATGCCTTTTTTAATTAAAAACCATCTTGAGGTTGAATTAAATGCGTTATAATCTTTCACTGTAAATTCTAAATTTTGATGTTTAGTATTTAAAAAAGTTATCTTATCTAAATTTTCTATACAGTCAATGTATAATACCCCTGACACTAAAGAATTAGTATGAGTATGGCTATGATGATAACCATTTTGTTTAGTATAATTTAACCAAGATTGAGTAATAAAAGGTTTTACATCGTCGCTTGTAGAAATTATTTTATCAAAATAATCTTGCACTATGTCTAACAAATTATTTTTTAATTTTAATAGTAAAGGGTTGTTTAATATGTAAAGATCATTTGAAGTTTTATTTCCTGTGTTAAGATAAGTATTTTTTTCAGTTTCTGTAATTAAAGAAATTTCCCCCTCATTATATGGTCTGTCTATATTTGAAACATAAACAGGTGTAGGAAAAACTTCATGTATTTTAGATTTAATATTCATATTACATATAAGGTCGTCCAAGATTCCAAATCACCAAAGAGTATCTAGTTCCTTTAGTAACTGGTTTTACTCTATGCCATACATAAGAAGGAAATATTATAATAGATCCTTTTGTTTGAGCTTCTGTACAAGCAATAGTATGATTAGGGTCTTGAACATCTCTCGGTTGAAATTCTAGTTCTCCTCCTTCATATTCAGAACAATCACTCAATTGAACAGATATCGACAACTTTCGCACTTTACCATTATAGTTTAGATTGTTAGAATTTTCATATGCTTTTTCCCAATCATCTTTGTGCCAACCGTAATATTGATTAAGTTTATATTTAGTAAATTGACATGCCTCGGAATAATCCCATTGATAATTCCATCCTGCATTTTTATTTGCCTCGTTAAGATATGGGTGTATGTGAGCATATATCCAATGATCACTTAACCAAGCAATACGAGAATCTCTTAATTTTTTTAAATCATTATAATCTTTATTAGATAAAGCTTCTGGATCTTTGTGTTCAAAGTCTCCAGTTAAAGCTAAACTTTCTTTTTCTGAATTACCTCGTTTAATTACATCATTACAAAATTTTTCAGTTAAAACATTTTTAAAATACCAATAAGAATATTTACTATTTAGAGTCATGTATATTATCCTGTAAATAATTTTTTAAAGATGGGAAATCTTTAGTTAATGCTTTGAAAGCTAATTTTTTACTATCTAAGTTAAGAAAAGCTTGTGACCAATTTTGTTTCCATGCTTCAGTATTTGAATCTACATTTTCATACATAAGAGTAGGTAGATCTGTAGGCCCCCAATGCATGCCTGCTGCAATACAGGATAAACCTCCTTCAGATTCAAATGTATATCTTATATCTCTATCATTTGCTGCTAATTGAAAACCATGTATACTTGGTGGTTTAAGTGTTATTAGATTTTCACACCATTGTTTTTTATTCATATGTTTCCAATATTCTGTATCTGATCTATGTGATAATGCATAATGAAGAGCAACAAATTCAGCAAAAGGTCTAAAAGTTCTTTTGCATTGAAACGTAAAATTATCTCTGTCCCATTGTGATACTTCACTTCTTTGTAAATTTCTAAGTAGTTTCATTAAAAATTCATGCACTGTAAATAAACCATTACTTTCCAATGGTTCTATAAATCCTGCAGATAAACCAATTGCCACAACATTTTTTACCCAGAGTCTTTTATGTATTCCAATTTTAGACATTTTAATTTTTTTAAAGTCCCCATCCTTTACATTTAAATGTTTTTTAAATTGTTCTAGTGCTGTATTATCATCTACAAACTTACTAGAGTATACATAACCAGTACCTATTCTAGACCACAAAGGTATATTCCAAACCCATCCGTTTTCTATCGCGGTGCAATTTGTGTAAGGGACTAATTCAGTATCTTTATTTTTATATGGTATTCTAGTTGCCCAAGCAGAATCATTTGGTAACATATCACTGTAAGACTCAAATGGTTCTTTTAAAGTTTTGTCTATAAGAAGTCCTTTAAATCCTGTGCAATCAATATAAAGATCTGCACTGTGTGTATTATTTAAGCTAGTAATACCATCTTCATTTTGTTCTATTGTTTTAATATCTTCTTTTATGTGCACTACTCCTCTTGGCAAACAGTAAGTATCTTTTAAATATTTTGCAAATTTAGTAGCATCAAAGTGATAGGCGATGTAATGTTTTGGATCCCAATCTAACTCAGGGATAGGTTTATTGCTAAATGTATTTTGATTTATAAAACCCATATTAGCATAATATGAATCTGCATAATCTGTTTGAGGAGTTTTTGGATACAAACTTTTCATAACCCACCAATCATTTATGCCATTTTTACAATCATATAAATGTGGTTTACCAAAAGGGTAATGAAAAGCTTCACCTTTTTTATAAAAATCTGTAAATTTTATACTTAATTTAAAACTAGCATCAGTTGCTTGCATAAAACTTTTTTCATCAATATCTAAATACTCTATCCAATTTCTTATTCTACCAATTGTGCTTTCACCAACCCCGACTGTAGAAATATTAGGAGATTCAATTAATGAAACATGACAATCTGGAAATGTTTTAATAAGAGTTGCAGCTGTCATCCAACCTGCAGATCCACCACCAACTATAATTATCTTTCTCATGTATGGGAAAGATATATACTATTATTTTAAATTATACAAGGTTCCAAGTAGAAGTATTTACATCCCATTCTACTGGTCTATTAGATCCACCATTTTCTATTTCCATGGTTTCACCTTCCCACTTTTGATCTTCCTCGTTCCATTTGAACATGACGTTAAAAGTAGTGCCATCAATTTCTTGTGTCGCATTTGGATATGCAATTGGAGGTGCCCAGTCAAAAATAGAATTATCTTTTACCCAAGATGCATGTGGTTTAGGTGGCCAAAAAACATCGTTAACTGAATCATACACTGCTCCTGGTCCAGCTCCATTACCTCTAAAAGGTGTGCCTCCATTTAAATGTTGATTATGTTTTGTATTGTAAGAAGTTCTTTTCCAATATGTTTCTGGATAATTACCATCAAAAACATTTTCATATAACCAACCATCTCTTTTTATATTTTCAGAAACCCATTGCTCTGCTTCAGGAGAGTCTTCTCCAAAAGGTGCAATGTCATTGTCATTGATTACAACAGTTCTAATGACTTCATTATTATCAGTTCTTATTTCACAAAAGTGTGCCATATTATGATCCAGGCCAAGCGTCGCCTTTTCGTGCATCGAAAACTTCTGACATAGGCCATACTCCTGATACGTTATTAAAAAATGTACTTGCAGTTTCTCTTACTACAACTTTTCCACTGCCACCGGCTCCTCCGCCAGCTGAAGATGGTCCTCCACCTCCGCCTCCTCCAAGGCCTCCAGTTCCAGCTGTTCCATTACCTGTTCCTCCGCCTCCTGGGCCTCCAGTTCCATGTGGTCCACCTGTTGGGTGTCTTGATCCACCGCCACCACCAGCATATGTTGTGTTACTTGGTGATGTAGCTGGAGATGAATAATCATTATTAGCTCCGCTTCCTCCTGGCCCTGGTACAGGTCCTGGTGCATTTGTTCCAGCCGTGCCGGCTCCACCGCCGCCTCCGCCGCCGTTTCCACCAGATCCTCCGTTACCACCTGGATTACCTTGTGGTGGACTTGTTGGAGGTACGTTACCATTTCCGCCGACATTAGAAGAGTTGTTTCCTCCTCCGCCACCGCCAGAGCCTCCTTGCCCATTAGTTGCTCCTGCTGATCCAGAAGATGGTTGTAAACCTTTTCCTCCTCCAGCAGATGATAATGGATTTGGTCCTCCCGCATCAAACTCTGATGCAGATCCTGCTGTTCCAGCAGGTCCTCCTCCACCAACAGTTACAGATGCAGAACTACCTGGTAGTGTGTGTCCTGGAAACTGTCTAAAGCCTCCGCCACCACCGCCTCCGCCGCAGTCGCCACCACCTGGGTGTCCACCGCCGCCTCCTGCAACTACAAGAATGTCTGCTACAGTTTGATTAGATTGCGCACTAAAAGTACCTGGACTAGTAAAATTTGTAATGTTTTCAGATGTTGTGCCACCAGAAGGTTCATAATTGATGCCGATAAATCCGCCTGCCATTTAACCTCCTACGCGTCGTCTATTGATTCATAAGATATTATTAAATCTAAATCAGAAGCTGCTCCTGCTCCACCTTTAAGAACATCGCCTTCCATTAAATACATTGGAGTATCTAATACAACTAATGTTGCGTCAGCTGGCACTGATATAGTTTTTGCTAAGAAGAAAGTTCCAGATGTATCAAAGTTTGATATACCATCTGGAGTAAAGTTTGCTTTTACAACTGATAAAGACAAATCCGCTGCATTTGTGCCATCAACGTTTGCACATGTAATTCTATTTACTTTTAGAATTTTGTCACTAGCCACTGTTAATAAAGTTGTAGTCGTAGTGGATGTTAAGTTATATCCAACCGATTCACCTTTGATACTACTTACTGATACTATATTTGGGTTTGCCATAATTTTTTATTCTCCTTGTTCTTTTTAACCGAAAACAATTGCCATTGCAATAGCTTTTCCTGTTGTTGCTAATTCAACTCCTCCAGCTTGAACTTGTCCTGACCCATTAGGAGCAAGGTTAATATTACCATTTGCCCCATCTGTAATTGTTATTGTCCCTGAATTTGTGCCAGAATTAGTGTCTAAAATAAGGTCATGAGCACCATCTGTTGTCAAAGTTGCAGCAGCAGCTCCTGTTCCAATTCTAGTTTCTCCAGTGCCTTTTGGTTTAATGTGAACATCAACATTTGTTTCTCCACTCGCACCTATAATTGGTGGATTACCTGTTGCGCCATTAGTGACCTCTAATTCATTTACTGCTGAAGCAGTGGTTTGAAAAATAATTTGTTCGTTTCCATTAGCATCTGCAATAAATCCTGCGTCTACTATTTTTGGAGCTGTTAAAGTTTTATTTGATAAAGTCTGTGTTCCTGTAAGAGTAACGTCTCCAAAATCTAATGTATCAATATCTGGGTTAGTTCCATCGTTTGCTGTAGCAAATACAAGTTGATCACCTTTGTCAGTTGCTGAAAAAGTAAATGAATCTCCTGAACCAGTTACATATTTAAACTGTACTGTGTATGCACCTGATGTTGAATTTCTTAAAAAATAAAATGTTTGAACGTCTAAAGGTATCGTAACAACTGCATTATCAGATAATGACCCTGTAAACTCAATCATTCTATGAGATAAAGTTGCTCCTGTTGCTCCATCTGAAACAGATAAATTAACTGTGCCACCACTTGTTACTGCTTGTGTAGTATAGCCACCAGAAATTTGTTCTATGATTTGTAAATTAGTATTAGTTTTTGTACCCCAAGTCCCTGCGTTTTCACCAGTCGCCTGAAGTTCAATACCTAAAGGTGTATATGTTGATGCCATAATTTTTATCTCCTATGCAGCGTCACTATAACTTGTATTTGATCCAGTTGCAACATTAGAATATGTATCATTGGATCCTGTCGACTCGTCAGTATATGATGTATTTGATCCACTGTCAACATTACTGAAAGAATCATTTGATCCTGTATCAATGTTTTTATAAGCCTGTATTCCAATTGAAGGATCTACAAAAGTAGCTTGTAATCCAGTCAAACCAATTACATCTGATGGAGTTATAGACCCAATTGAAGATGTTGCAGCTATGCCTGTTAAAGGCACACCTATTTCAGGAACTATAGATCCTACGGCAGATGTAGATTGAACACCTGTTATGTCAATTATTTGTGCATCATCAATTGCTAACTCACCTACACTAGCTGTTGATGAAACACCAGTAATTGTTGCTGGACCAAACTCTAATCCTAATGTTCCTACATTAAATGTAGAAGATACTCCGGATATTGATGCAGGACCAAATTCTAAACCTAGTGTTCCTAAATTTGTTGTCGCTGCTTGACCAGTAATTGCTGGTGTTGAATCAATTTGTAAAGTTGTAGTTCCAAGATTTGTTGTAGCCTCTTGACCAGATAAACCAACTGCATCTGCTGGTGATATTGATCCTACACTCGCTGTTGCATCTCTTCCAACTAAAGTAATAACTTGATTAGGAGACTCACCCCAAGAATTATCTCCCCATGCATCTCTACCCCAACCAACTAAAGTTCCTGCATAAGATAAAGTTGGTGTAGCAAAGTCTGATTGTAAACCTGTTACATCGACACCTATATCAATGACTACTTCACCAATTTGACTTCTCATTATTTTGAGAAGTTCAGTTCCAGAAGGTGGGTCTGGGATCATTTCTAAAGGAACACCAATGCCTTGAACAGCTGTTCCTAAAGAAGATGTTGCTTCTATACCACTTGGAGTTACTAACTCATCAGCACCCTCTCCCCAATCTGCAGTTCCCCAAGTTAACCTACCCCAACCTGTCTCATTAAATTCTTCTGAATCACCTAATGATATTGTTGCAGAGACGCCTGTCACTTCTACAACGGTGCTTATTGCTAAACTATTTAAACTAGTTGTTGCTTCTAAACCTACGATGTCTGGAATTATAAATTGAGCAGCTACTACTGACCCTAGAGAAGTTGTAGCAGAAATACCTGATGGTGCTACAGAATATTCTACACCCCAACCAGAATTACCCCATTGTTGTCTACCCCAGCCTTCTACATTAAAAGAAGATTCATCACCTATTGATGTTGTTGCAGATACACCTGTTAAAGAAACAGTAACAACGTTAGAATTCCATGAGTTAGAACCCCAAGAATTTTGTCCCCAGGTAGTTGACATAAGGATGTCCTCCTTATGCTATACGAATAATAGCGTTAGATGCGTCTGCTGTTGGAAATTGAATTGTAAATGTTCCGCTAGAAACTGTTTTGTCACCACCGAAAGCGATAACAGCAACAGCTTTATTAGACTGAGAAGAGTTATAAATTAATGCACCATTTGCTGTAAAAGATGCTGAAGTAAAACTTACGTCTGCAAAATCACAGAATGCAGTTGTTCCAGATGTTGTTGGTGTAACACTTGTTAAAGTTGCACCACCTGAACTATATGCAGATCCTGATGTGTTTGAAATTTCGTTTGTGTCTGAGAAAGCAGTTGTGGCTGCTCCTAAAGATGCAGAACTTGTATATAAAGCTATTTTAAAAGTATCACCACTAGAAGCAGTAAAATTGTGTGTACCCACTAAAATTTCTTGTTTGAAACTTGTACAAATTGCCGATGATATTGCC
>Ga0160423_10003850_pt1 | contig 12431 bp, 18 predicted proteins | sample CRUFie14St8metaG_FD_108191 | JGI IMG/M metagenome (GOLD analysis project Ga0160423, IMG submission 108191) | Marine microbial communities from the Costa Rica Dome - CRUD Field 142mm St8 metaG | ecosystem: Environmental > Aquatic > Marine > Oceanic > Photic zone | place: Costa Rica: the Eastern... | reverse complement strand
TATAAAGGTTCTAGCGCATTTGATGCCGGCCTGTTCTACTGCCCATATGTACCGCTGCAGATGGTCCGCGCAGTTGGCGAGAATACATTCCAGCCAAAAATCGGCTTTAAAACGCGTTATGGTGTTGTTGCTAACCCATTCGCTACTACAGCCGCTGATGGTACGATTGCATTCGCTAACAAAAATATCTACTACAGACTGGTTGGCGTATCTAACCTTATGTAAGGATAAAAAGAGTGGGGTTAACCCACCACAGATCAAGCCGGGACTTTGTGTCCCGGCTTTTTTTGTATCCTGGATAGATAAATAAAGGATGAGCGCAAAACAACCTACTAACATGAATTACCTATCACCTCTTGGTTTTAGGTTCCTACTTGATAGGACTCCAACTACTGAATACTTTATTCAGTCTGCTTCTATCCCTTCGATTACTCTAGGTGAGTATACTCAAGAGAACCCATTTGTAAATATTCCTGTACCAGGCTCAAAATTACGCTTTGAGCCTGTTGACTTTTCTTTCAGAGTAGACGAGGATATGAAGAATTATATGGAATTATATGAGTGGTTGTCTGGCCTTGGATTCCCAGAGTCGTTTCAACAATATTCTAACTTTGTTACTGCATCCCGTAATTCCAGACCAGCTGGTGCAAGTGGTAAAGAGTCTGCTGAGGATCAATACAGTGATGGTACATTGATGATTATGACAAGCTCACAAAATCCTAATGTACGGATCAACTTTAGAAGTATGATCCCTATTTCCCTCTCTGCTCTGACGTTTGACACCAGAGCAAGCGATGTAGATTACCTTGAAGCACAGGTTACATTTGCTTATACATTTTATGAGATAGAGAAAATCTAAAGGACCCCCTACATGACAGTTTTGGTAACAGGCGCTAGCGGCTTCATTGGCTCACGTTTATGCGAACGGTTGAAAGAACAAGGTACTGCTTTCTATGGTATTGATCTAAAGACAGGTCAAGATATTAATGACTTTGACTTTGATTCGTTTGGTAAGAACATTGTATTTAAAGCAGTTATCCATCTAGCTGCAAAGGTCAGTGTACATGAATCAAAAAAGAATCCTGATCCATTTTGGGAAACAAATGTAGAGGGATCTAAGAAAGTATTTGAGTGGGCACAAAGAAAGAACTGTAGAATCATTGCAGCTAGCTCGTCAAATGCTAAGTGGTGGTATCTCAATCCATATGCTACATCAAAGGCCGTGATGGAACAAGTAGCGCCCTCTGACGCCGCTCTATTACGTTTCTACAACGTATATTCTACCGATATTCGCCAGGACCTCCTTCTTGGAAAGATCAAACGAGGAGAGGTCAAATACAAAACTGATCACTATAGAGATATGATTCACGTCGATGAGGTATGTCAAGTTATCGAAAGACTTCTCGAATCTAACTACAAAGATGTTAATGGTGTCATTGATGTTGGCACAGGTCACACACAATCTATCAAAGAACTTATTGAATCCTGCGACGTTGATGTACCATTAAAGAAAGTACAAGGTGAAGCACAAGTTACACAAGCCGATACAACTCGACTAAATGAAGAGTTGAACTTTTACCCAAAAAGCAATATAATGAAGGACTTACCGGCATTGCTTAAGGGTGAACAAGTTGAATATTGAGCAGATAGTAGCAGAGTGGGCTGAAGACTGTAAGTTAGATGATACTGAGTTAGACTCAGAGTCATTGAACGTCCCATATTTGCATGCAAAGTATCTAAAGCATCTAGCTGATACTCGGATCAGAATGCGTGCATCTATCATAAAGAAAAAAGAACTTTGGAGTCAGTTATCAGATTACTACCGAGGTGATCTGAATAATCCTGAAGACCTTGAACGAATTGGCCGTGAGCCGTGGCCAAAGACTGTATTGAAAAACGATCTGCCGCAGTATGTAGAAGCTGATGCAGAGATGATGAAACTAAACTCTAGAATAGCTATAGCAGAAGAAACTGTTGGTGTACTAGAGGAGATATTGAAAGCAATTAACAATCGAGGCTTCGCTATCAAGAATGCTATTGATTGGAGAAAGCTAACTAACTTTGCTGAATGAGAGACTTAGCACAAAAGATTGATGATGTAATCATCGCCAGAAAGAAAGACGAAGTATTCCTTGAGCTGTTTGCAGACCAAGGATTGCTGCGTGAGCTATCTGATTACTTTACATTTGAAGTACCAGGTGCAAAGTTCATGCCTCAGTATCGTAACAAAGTATGGGATGGTAAGATCCGTTTGTTCAATAACAAAAACCATACCTTGTATTATGGTCTGATACATCACGTTGCTAAGTTTTGTCAAGAGCGTCAGTATATGTTGAAGCTAGATAACAACATCGAAGCTGCAGACAACTGGTCGTTGGTAGATACTAAAAACTTTGAGAAGGAGCTACAGCTTCCATTTAAAGCTAGAGATTATCAGAGAGAAGCATTTACATATGCTGTACGGAATCGTAGAGGCGTTTTGGTCTCTCCAACAGCATCAGGTAAATCACTGATTATCTACATGCTTGCACAGCATTTTGCGATAAAACCTGGCGGTAAGATTCTAATTATTGTGCCTACAACTTCTCTAGTTTATCAAATGGCAAAGGATTTCAAAGACTATGGTTTTGATCAAGATTGCCATTGCATAACTGCAGGTGTAGATAAGGATGCTACAGAACAGGTAACAATCTCAACATGGCAGTCTATCTACAAGATGCCTAAGAGTTATTTCAAGCAGTTTGACTGTGTTGTAGGTGATGAAGCTCATTTATTTAAAGCTAAGTCGTTGACTTCTATCATGACAAAGCTGACATTATGTAAATATAGATTTGGTTTAACTGGTACATTAGATGGAGCACAAACACATAAATTAGTACTAGAGGGTCTGTTTGGTCCCGTGAAGCAAGTGGTCAAAACTAAAGAACTTATAGATAAAAAACAACTTGCTGACTTCAATATCAAAGCTATTGTACTCAAACATCCAGACGAATCATGCAAGGCTTTGAAGGATGCAAAATATCAAGATGAAGTTGACTGGATAGTTCGCAATGAGGAAAGAAATAAGTTCCTCGCGAACCTTGCTTTGTCTTTAGAAGGCAACACCTTAATGCTTTTCCAGTTTGTCGAGAAGCATGGTAAAGTCTTAGAACAAATGATCAGGGAGCGTGCTGAAGAAGGTCGTAAGATTTTCTATGTACATGGAGGAACCGATGCCGATACAAGAGAAAGTGTACGTGCCATCACCGAAGAAGAAGACAACGCAATTATTGTTGCTAGCTATGGTACTTTTAGTACTGGGATCAACATTAAGCGCCTGCACAACATCGTCTTTACCAGTCCAACCAAAAGTAGAATCCGAACCCTCCAGTCCATCGGTAGAGGACTCCGTAAAGGAGGAGGAGACGAAGCCAAAGGCATCGAAGCCAAACAACAAGCTACGCTCTTTGATATTGCAGATGATATTACGTGGAAAACCAGAGCAAACTACACGTTGAAACATTTCGCAGAACGGATTAAGATATACAATGATGAGAAATTCAACTATAAGATTTACAAGGTAAAGCTCAATGCTGAAACTAATACGATTTACTAGTGGCGAACAAATAGTTGCTGAAGTTGACATGGAATCTATAGTTGACCATGAGGCAAGAGTCAGAGTATTTGAAACATACAAAGTAATACAAGAACGTGGTAAGTATGGAATTCAAACAAGTCTAGTAAACTGGATGCCTATGAGAGAGAAGAAAGGTATGTGGGTTGCTACAAGGGATATCTCTACTATGGTAGATATCAACGATGACACTAGAGAAATGATCGAACAATTTCGAGCAGATGAAGTAGAATATGAACAAGCAAATCAAGTAATCAAGGAGGCTCTCAGAGGACGTGAAATGGATGATGCAGACATGGAAGAACTCTATGACTACGTTATGAATTATGCGAACACTGAGCATGAGATACATTAATGGCTAGATCCAAAAAACCTAAGAAGTATTATGTAAACAATAAAGAGTTTCTCGAGGCTATGATTAAGTATCGAGACTCAGTAACAGAAGCAGAAGCAGCAGGTAAAGATAGACCTCGAGTTCCTAACTATATTGGAACTTGTATTATGAAGATTGCAACCCATCTATCTCATAAGCCTAACTTTATCAACTATACGTTTCGTGAAGATATGATTAACGATGGTATTGAAAATTGCTTGCAGTATATTGATAACTTCAATCCAGATAAGTCAAACAATCCCTTTGCATACTTCACACAGATTATCTACTTTGCATTTCTACGTAGAATTGAGAAAGAGAAAAAGAACTTATACATCAAGTATAAGTTGACAGAGAATGCTAATATCTTTGGTCTGACTGATGCACCTGGTGGTGACAATACTAGTAAAGGTGATAGCTCTGTTAAGTATGGTGAATGGTCACAGGAATATATGGATCAGTTCATACAGTCGTTTGAAGAAAATAAACGTAAGAAGCGCCAACCAAAGAAAGTCGCTAAGAAGTGAAAATTGCATTAATTACTGATACGCATTGGGGTGCTCGTAATGATTCCCGCGCGTTCCATGATCACATCAAGAAGTTTTATGATAACGTGTTCTTTCCATATTTAGAAGAACATAAGTTAGACACAGTAATTCATCTAGGTGATGTAGTGGAGCGTCGTAAGTTTATTAACTTCCAGATTGCGAAGCATTTCCGTGAGAACTTTGTAGAGCAGTTGGAACGTATCGGTGCAAAGTTGCATGTGATTGTAGGCAACCATGATGTCTACTATAAGAACACTAATGAGGTCAACAGTATGGATGAGCTTCTTGGTTCATCTACACACGATGTGGAAATTTACACGGAAGGCCAAGAAGTAGAGTTTGATGGTACAAAGATTCTACTAATGCCTTGGATCAACAATCAAAACTATAAGCAGAGCATGGAGTTGCTAAATACTACTACAGCTCAGGTCGTTATGGGTCATTTTGAAATCGCTGGATTCGAAATGTACAAAGGCGTACCAAATGCTCATGGAATGGACTATAGTATTTTTAATCGGTTTGACAGTGTGCTTAGCGGCCACTTTCACACACGTTCTAAACGAGAAAATATCCAATACCTCGGAACTCCTTACGAGATTACCTGGTCGGATTATGACGACCCTCGCGGTTTCCACATATTTGATACTGATACTCGGGAGCTTGAGTTTATTGTTAACCCATATAGATTATTTCATAAGCTCAAGTACAGCGATGATGGAAAGTCTATTGAACAGATAACTGACTTGGACTATATGTATTATGCTGACTCATATGTCAAGGTAATCGTATCCGAAAAAACTAATCCCTATGCTTTCGATCTCATGATGGATAAGCTAGACAAAGTCAACCCGATCCACGTGTCGGTAGTTGACGACCATCAACATATGGACAAACTCGAAGATGATGATATTATGAGTGAGACAGAAGATACATTAACAATTCTGCGTCACTATGTTGACTCTTTAGAGTTTGGAGGGGATAATGATAAACTAAATAAACTAATGACTGAATTATATAATGACGCTCTTAATATGGAGGTATCATGAGCTGGACTATCTACACTAAAAACAACTGTCCTTTTTGCGTCAAGGCAAAGGAATATTTTAAGATTCAAGGTATTGAGTACATTGAGAAGAACATCGAAGAAGATGTTAGCTTGAAAGAAGAGTTGCTAAAGACAGTGCCTAATGCACGCACTGTTCCACAGATCTTTCACGACGACTTTTGTGTTGGCGGATTTGATAAACTGGAAGCGTATTATACAGCCTTGACGATGTAACCATGATTCATTTTGAAGCAGTACGGTGGAAGAACTTTCTTTCCACTGGCAATGTATGGACTGAAGTACAGTTCAACAGATCACCAACTACACTTATTGTTGGAGACAATGGTGCAGGTAAGAGCACTATCTTAGATGCACTGTGCTTTGGTTTGTTCGGTAAAGCATTCCGTAAAATTAACAAACAACAACTCGTTAACTCTATTAACGGTAAAGGTGCTGCTGTAGAGGTTGAGTTTCGTATTGGTTCACAACAGTATAAAATCTATCGTGAGATTAAGAAGTATGGATCTAGTCCATTCGAAATCTTCATGAACGATAAGTTAATTAACCAACCGGGTTCTGCTAGAGACTATCAAGCATACCTAGAAGAAGCTATCTTAAAAGTCAACTACACAGCTTTCACACAGATTGTTATTCTTGGTAATGCATCGTTTACACCTTTCATGCAGCTACCATCTAACCAACGTAGAGAGATTATCGAGGAGTTGTTGGATATCAAAATCTTCTCAGCAATGAATCTTATCTTGAAAGAACGACAGGATTCAAACAAAGACCTAGTCTCAGAGAATAAACATAACAATCAGCTAGCTACAGAGAAGTTAGACATCTATAAAGCTAACATTAAAAAAGCAGATGCTGATAAGAAAAATAAGCTGGATCAGATAAATCAACGTATAACTGAGTCGGAGGCAAAGATAAATGTTCACGAGACAGTCGTCGCAGATTTACTCAACCAGATCGAAGTTGACATCGCTTCAATTTCAGATGAAGAAACGATTGTTCAGAGACTTGATAAGATCGGCAGGCTCGAGTCAACGCTTGAAGATAAGATTAGACGGGTTAAGAAAGAAAAGGCTTTCTTTGAATCCAATGCCGTATGTCCCACATGCGATCAAGATATTTCAGACGAAGTACGAACGAATCGTATGGATGTGGCCGAAAACAGTATATCCGAAACACAGGCAGGACTTACCAAACTCGAATCGGAGTACACTAAAGCTAAGGTCCGCCAAGACGAGATTACTGCGGTCCAAGAGTCCGTCCGTGTTGCGCAGATCGAAGTAGCAAAACAGCAAAGTGAAATCTCAGCCCAACGTAACTTTGTTAAGGGGTTAGAATTAGATCTACAGCAGGCTAAAGAAGAAACTGCTGAGGAGGATGATAACTCTGTACAGATTAAAACTCTAGAAACTGCAATCAAGAAGCTAGAGAAACAACAAGAAAAACTGCAGAACGAGAAGCACCTGCTAGAGACTGCTTCCAACCTGTTGAAGGATAAAGGTATCAAGGCACGTATCATTAACCAATATGTGCCAGTCATCAACAAGCTGGTAAACAAATATCTTGCAGCGATGGACTTCTTTGTCAACTTTGAACTGAATGAGAACTTTGAGGAAGTGATTAAGTCGAGGCATCGAGACGAATTCTCCTACTCTTCATTCTCTGAAGGTGAGAAGATGCGTATCGACTTAGCATTACTGTTCACGTGGAGATCAGTTGCTAAGATGAAGAATAGCGTCAACACTAACCTCCTCATCTTAGATGAAGTGTTTGATGCATCTTTGGATACGGGTGGATGTGATGAGTTCCTAAAAATCATTGACCAGCTTGGTGATGGAACGAACGTATTCGTTATTAGCCACAAAGGAGACATCCTGCAAGACAAGTTTAGATCTATGATTAAGTTCGAGAAGCATAAGGACTTTAGTAGGATTGCAGCGTAATGTATAAACTCGATGACATTCTTACACTTCATGTAGAGTTGACAAACAACTGTCAAGCAGCATGTCCTATGTGTGATAGAACTCATCGAGAGCTTACAACAAGAAACATTACTTTTGATCAATTTAAAGAATGGTTTCCTAAGTCGTTTATTAGACAATTAAAATTGCTGATAGTATGTGGTAACTATGGAGATGCTATCACATCTGATCATTTGTTAGATATTGTCAAAGGTGTTCGTAAAGTTAATCCTAAAATAAAAATAGAACTTCATACCAATGCAAGTGGTAGAAATGCAGAATGGTGGAAAGAATTAGCTAAGTTTAATGTTGAAGTAGTATTTGCAATTGATGGATTGTCTGATACACATGCTATCTATAGAGTAAACACAGACTTTAATAAAATTATAAAAAATGCCTCCACCTTTATTCAGGCAGGTGGATACGCTAGATGGCATATGTTGGTTTTCGAACATAATGAACATCAAATTGAATCTGCAAAACTTTATTCTAAACAATTAGGTTTTAAAGAATTCAAAGTAAAGTATACGAGTAGATTCAAGAATGGTGATTTTGAAAACCTAAAACCTGGATCTGGTCCAATTATGCAACGTACAAAATGTATGGCTCAGAATGATAAATCAGTATATGTTGACGTAGATGGTAATTTATTTCCATGCTGTTATACGGCATATAAAGATGTAATGAATGAACTTAATTATCCCAATCTAAAGAATAAGTCTATGGAAGAATCTTTCGAAACTGAATATTTTAACGACATAGCTTTAGGTTGGTATACATCACCACTTACGAAATGTAAGGAGATATGTGGTTATGGATAAAGTGTATACAATCGAAAAAGATGGTTGGCTGTTTGGAGTAGTAAAGATACTTAACTTCTCTATGATGGATTCATGGGAAATCAAAGCAGCAAACGGTGAGAAGCTCGAGTATGCAGGAGGTCCATACCTTTCAGAACAAGAAGCTATAGATGATGTAGAAGCAGCAATGGAAAGATTTTTAAATAATGACTGAGTTAGTATCAAGAACGGATCCTATCCTTAGAAAGGTAGCACAGGAATTTGACTTTAATAATCCTCAAATGGATCCCGAGGAGTTATCAGTCCTGCTTCAGACAAAAATGATTCAGGAGAATGGTGTTGGTCTCTCTGCAGTACAAATAGGTATAGACCTATCAGTATTTTGTATCGGCCATCGATCACAGCCCGATGAAATTATGACAGTTTTTAATCCAAAAATTGTTGACTATTCAGTCGATATGGAAGAAGCTGATGAAGGTTGTTTGAGCTTCCCTGGCTACTTTATGCCAGTTCTTCGATCGAAGGAAATCAGATGTAGGTTTAGTAGATCTGATGGAACAACTGACACAATCAAGTTGGATGGCTTTCAAGCAAGAGTATTTCAGCATGAATACGACCATTGTATTGGTAAGACATTTCAGCAACGAGTCTCTCGTCGTGTATGGGAGAGAGCAGGTAAGAAAGCAAAAATTTTACTAAGGAAGGTGAAACGTGGAGAAGTCACGGCCTAGAGCTGTATTCAGCCCTAACGATTTTGAAGTAATAAAAAAAGCTCTTTCAGTCTATAATCATAACTATGGTAATAGCCTCAGCAAAGAAGAGCAAACTGCAATCGCATCATTAATGCATAGATTAGGAAGATTAGATAATGGTAAATAAAGATCCAGGCAAACGTCATTTTTATATTAGTTTGGTTAAGTCAGGTGTACGAATTGCAGCTGGAGCTGCACTTATTACTGGTTCATTTGTGAAGGCTGGTGTTCTGTTGATTGTTGCAGAACTGCTGGGCGTAGCTGAAGAACTATGACTTTTGCAGACTTTTTAGGGTTGACCTTTTTTGTAGGCATAGCTATTATAGGGTTAGTCGTACTTGAAAATCGAGAGTGAGAATGAGTAAAGAGTATTTCTATAGTGAGATATTTCATTCCGTGCAAGGTGAAGGCCACTATACAGGTGAGCCTACAGCATGGTTGAGATTCTTTCTATGTAACTTACAGTGCAATGGATTTGGCCAGAAAGACCCTACTGACGAATCAACATACAAACTTCCATACCAAGATATCAATGTTGAAGACTATGAGACTATGGAAGACCTTCCTGTGTTTGAGTTTGGTTGTGATAGCTCTTACAGTTGGTCTAAGAAGTTCAAAGGATTGCAGCGTAAGGGTACTGTAGAGGTTATTGCAGATCGTATCCGCCAGGATATGGTTAGTGCTCACAATCCTAAGGGTCTATTTAACTTTGGTGATACTAAACAGCATATGTGTTTTACTGGAGGCGAGCCGTTGATGGCTCATGCACAGATGGCGACTATTGGTATCCAAGATGTATTTGAAGCTGAGGGTGATGCACCTACTTCTACTACATATGAGACTAACGGAACTCAGAAGTTAGGTCAACCATTTATAGATTGGTATGAAGGATATATTGACCGTGGCAATGAGCTGTTCTTTAGCTGCTCTCCTAAGCTATGGTCGGTTGCAGGTGAGAAGACAGAAAAGGCTATTCGTCCTGAGTTAGTTGCAGAGTATCGTAAGCTATCTCCTAATGGTCAATTGAAGTTTGTTATCAATGGTACGAAAGAATCCTGGTGGGAGTTAGATGACACAATCCGGAAGTTCCGTGATGTAGGTGTCGATTGGCCTATCTGGATCATGCCAGTAGGTGCTACTATTGAAGGTCAAGAAATCTGTGCAGCAGATGTTGCTACAGAAGCGTTTAAGCGAGGTTATAATGTTAGCGCGAGAGTCCACACGTATATTTGGGGAAATGCCATTGGTGTCTAAAGTCCATAAGATGTCATGGGATCAGTTTGATGAATTTGCTTTAGATCTACATGGTGAGATCACAAACGATCCATTTATTCCTAGCTGTATTGTAGGTTTGGCACGAGGTGGTCTTCCACTTGCTGTGACTTTATCACATAAGTTCAATGTTCCATTACACGCTGTTACATTCCAGACACGAGATGGAAAACAGCAAGACAACTTTGTATGTCCAGAGAATGCTTTGGTAGTAGATGATATTAACGATAGTGGCGAAACACTACATAAGTTTATGTTCCAGCAACATCACTCAGTTCGTACAGCAGTGTTGATTAATAAACCAAAATCAGTGTATGATGTAGATTACTTTGCATGGGATTCATCATACGACCATGATGTTTGGTTCCAATTTCCTTGGGAGGGTTAATGTTTTATAGTACGAAGACATACGGTAACGACAGGGGTTTGTCCTGTGCATTTAGACAGTGGAGAGCAACACATTCTCATTGTAGTTTGATTCATGGATATTCACTTGGTATCAAGTTAGTCTTCTCTAGTGAAACATTGGATGACCGTAACTGGGTTATGGACTTTGGTGGTCTAAAGATGTTTAAAGAATGGACTGAGCATATGTTTGATCACACGTTGTGTGTAGCGTTCGATGATCCAGAGCTTGAGTTCTTTGAAAGGATGAACGAGATTGGCGGTGGTTATAATAACCAAGGCCTTATTGACTTACGTATTGTTCCTGGCGTAGGTTGTGAAATGTTTGCAAAGATGTGCTACGATGAGATGAGTAACATCTTGGACAAACTCAGGGACAATGCACATGGACGTTATCCAGTACCAGCTGGAGTCCGTTTAGTTAGCGCAGAAGTTTTTGAGCATGATGCAAATAGCGCTATCTACGAAGGCCAGAAATAGATAAGTATTATATCACCAAGAACGAGGAGTAAACTATAATGGCAAAGAACAACCCAGAGCTGGGTAGACTAGTAAACAAATACCTTGACGAAAAAGGTATTAACACCCCTGTCACAGAACTTGTTAAGGAAGACCGTGAGGTTAAACTTGCGAAGATAGCAGAGCTGACTAAAGAGACGCTCGAAGTACTCGGCTTGGATCTGACAGATGACTCGCTAGAAGAAACACCAATGCGTGTTGCTAAGATGTACGTAGATGAGATCTTCTCTGGTCTACGCTACGATACTTTCCCTAAGTGTACAACTGTTGAAAATAAATTTTGCCATGGTGACGAGTTCGTCCTAGAGAAGAATATTACATTATACTCTGACTGTGAACACCACCTAAGACCTATTATTGGTCAAGCACACATCGCATACATTCCAGGAGAGAAGGTTCTTGGTTTGTCAAAATTGAATCGTATTACTCAGTATTTTGCACAGCGTCCGCAAGTGCAAGAGCGTCTGACTCAGCAGATTGCAGAGTCGATTGCTTTTATTACTGACTCACAAGATGTGATGGTTGTTGTTGAAGCTGTCCATACCTGCGTATCGCAACGTGGCATCAAAGATACACAATCATCAACCGTAACTGCATGTTGCCTTGGCCAGTTTGGCGAGCATCACTCGGAACTTCGTAAAGAAGTTATGGCCAATATCAATCGATAACATGCTACGTAATCAGGGGGCCCATCTCACTCCTCTCTCACTCAATGTGGCCCCCTGAACCTTTTTGGAGTTTATATTATGCGAGAATCTTATGAGGCTTCTTTGAAGCGAATGAATAGAGAATATCAAGAAGAAAAACGTTTTACAAAGGCGCAGAAGTTGATCTGGGTAACCTTTCGGAAAGAAGGTATCCACAAGTACCCTGGTGCACCAGAGGGTGTGGAGTTTTTAAAGTATCCACATCGTCATATATTCCACTTCCGTGTGGCCATCCAAGTATTCCACGACGACCGAGAGCTTGAGTTTATCTTATTTAAACGTGAACTTGAAGCACTATATGCAGATGAAACTTTACAACTAGATTTCAAATCATGTGAAATGATGGCAGAGGATTTGGCTAAATACATTATCGCACAATATCCTAATCGTTTCCTAGAGATTGAAGTCTCCGAGGATG
>Ga0160423_10003849_pt1 | contig 12431 bp, 15 predicted proteins | sample CRUFie14St8metaG_FD_108191 | JGI IMG/M metagenome (GOLD analysis project Ga0160423, IMG submission 108191) | Marine microbial communities from the Costa Rica Dome - CRUD Field 142mm St8 metaG | ecosystem: Environmental > Aquatic > Marine > Oceanic > Photic zone | place: Costa Rica: the Eastern... | reverse complement strand
TGGGGTAGATCGACGTGGGGATCATTTACTTGGAATGAGAACATAGAATTTATTACTAACGTCACAAGTGTGACGATGTCTACGAACTTAGGTACACCTACAGTTGAAGTAGGAACAGGTGTTATAGTTTCTGTCACTGGTCTTGCAATGACAAGTGCCTTGGGTGATACAACTGAAACAGGAACTGCTTTAATTGAACCTACAGCTCTGACAATAGGAGCAGCTTTATCAGGAGTTACAGTTTCTGGTGAGGGTAGTGTCGGTGTCGTTGCTCCTTCTGATCAGTTAGACTTTGCAATAGGTACCCCTGTAATTGACATCTTCACACAGGTAGACCCAACAGCAGTTACTGCAACTACCACATTGGGAACAGCCACTATAGAGGCAGATGCTCTTGTAGAACCTACTGGATTAGCGTCAAGTTTCTCTGCGGGTACAGCCACAGCCACAGGTGGAACAGGTGTCACCGTCAGCGTTTCTACTGTCGCTTTATCTTTCGCAACAGGCACAGAAACAGTTGAGGCAAGTGCTTTAGTAAATGTTACAGGACTTGATTTATCAATAGTAACAGGTAATCCATTTGCTACACCTTGGGCGAATGTGGTGACAGGAGCAAGTAATACGTGGACAGAGGTAAACGCAGCTTAAAAAAAAATGTTGCTAGGACAACAAAAAAAGATATATTTTAGAGAGGTTTAAACATGGCAAGCACATATTCAGATAGACTCAAACTAGAACTCATGGAAACTGGCGCTAATGCCAACACATGGGGTACAAATACCAATAACAATTTAGATGTAATTGATGCTTTCTCAGCAGGTTATTTATCTAAGTCAGTTGCTGGTTCATCTAATATTACTTTAACAACAGCAAATGCTTCTGATACAGCAGAAGCCTCTAATAAAGTAATTGAACTTACAGGTGCTTTAACAGGAGACATCGTTGTTTTTATCCCTGCTGTTGAGAGTAATTACACTTTTTTTAATAATACAACAGGTTCACAAACTTTAACTATTGCAGCCACAGGGCATACAGCCAATGGTGTTGTAATTACCCAAGGTGCACATACCACTGTCTATTGTGATGGTGCATCTAATTATAATGTAGAGATTGCTGCATCAACAGATGCTGGTGCTTTAGATTCAGGTACTCTAGCTGATGCAAGATTTCCTGCTACTCTTCCACAAGTGAGTGGTGCAAACTTAACAAATTTAAATGCAAGTAATGTTGCCTCAGGCACGCTACCAGATGCAAGATTTCCTGCAACCTTACCACAAACAAGTGGTGAAAATCTTACTGACTTAAACGCTTCAAATGTTGCTTCAGGCACATTATCAAATGATAGATTAGGCACAGTACCAACAACCAAAGGTGGCACAGGATTAACTTCTATTGGATCTGCTGGACAAGTTTTAAAAGTCGCTTCTCCTGGTTCTGCTCTTGAATTTGGAGATGCTGGTGGTGGTGGAAACTACATAAGAAGAGTTTACACAAGCCCAGCTACATGGACAAAACCTTCCGATGTTCAAGCTGTTAAAGTTGAAGTTTGGGGAGGTGGTGGCTGTGGTGGTAAAGGTATACTATTTCCTAATGGTTCTCGTGTAGGAGGTCATGGTGGTTCTGGAGGATGGTCCTCGGAGTATATTCCAGAATCTAGTATTCCAGGTCCAGTATCTGTTACTGTTGGAGGTCAAGGTGGAACATCAAGTTATGGTTCTTTCTTATCTGCTACAGGTGGAGGAACTGGTGGAAACGCTCCTGGTAATGAAAGTGGAAATCCTGGTAGTAATGGAAGTGGAAGTGGTGGAGATATAAATATTCCAGGTAGTTTTTATAGATTTAGAGATGACGCAACAGGAACTTACGGATTTGGTGCTGGTGGAACTCCAGGAGATAATGCTTTTGATGGTTCACCACTCCCAGGCAACCCTGCTTCAGGGCGTCAACAAGGCGGTGGCGGAGGTGGTGGAAACTGTGGTAATGGTGGAAACGGTGCTCCAGGTTTCGTTATAGTTGAGGAATATTACTAATGGCTAAAAAAGCATTAATTGATCCAAATGGATCATGTGAATATATTTCTAGTTGGACAAGTTCAACAGACAGTGATGGCATCACTACATATTTTCCTACTTATTCTACTATATCAAATGGGCAAAGAGTTGCTCAAGTAGAGGATACTACTTTTGAAGTGGCTTCTCCCCTTTTTTGGGTAGATTGTGATGATTCATTAGTTGCAGATGAATCATATTATGACACTACTGATAACACTATTAAGCAAATATCTAGCTTAACCGCTGCAAAAGAATAATTCTTGAACATTAATATTACTTCTTTATTATCATGAATAAGAAGAAATAAATGTTATCTGAAGAATTTAGTAAAAAAAAGTATATCTATTTACCTAATTTTCTAGACAAAGAAAATTGTAATCAATACGTTTCAGAGTTTAAAAAATTAATAGATCAAGGTCTTTGCACAAAAGATCCTCAATGTCCTCTTTCTTGGTCAATTGGACAATGTCCTTTATTTGATTCTTTATTAGAACAACTAACTCCCAACATGGAAGCTGCAACAGGAAAAAAACTTTTTCCTACTTACGCCTATGCAAGATGGTATGCCCCTGGTGATGAATTAAAAATTCATTTGGATAGACCTTCATGTGAAATTAGTGCAACTATAAATTTAGGTTTTGAAGGAAATCCTTGGCCTATTTTCATGGGACACGATAAAGACAAAAAAGATTGTCGCCAGATCAATATGAATGTTGGTGATGCAGTTATCTATAAAGGCTGTGAACTTTATCACTGGAGAGAAAAATACACTGAAGGAAATTGGCAAGTTCAAGTTTTTATACATTACGTAGATCAAGAAGGACCTTATGTCGATTACAAATACGATAAAAGAGATAAATTAGCTCATCATGGAATTGATGAAGAGTTACAAAAAAAAGAAAAGTATGCAGAAATTAAAAATGCTTTTTCTTTTGAAGCTTGTGAAAAAATGATTAAAGATTTTGAAGCAAGAAAAGACTTAGAGCATTTGGCTACTATTGGTTATGGAGAAATTAACAGAGAGATAAGAGATGCTAAAAAAATTTCTCTTACCAATATGCAAGGAGTAGGAGCTACTTTAACAGGAATTGGTTTTCAACAAAATTATAAAAAATGGAAATTCAACGTAACTCATAGCAATCAATCAGAGTATTTAAGTTATGATAAAAACGGACATTTCTCTACTCATATGGATACTTTTGTAGAAGATTGGGAAGAGAAAATTAATTGTAGGAAGTTAACTGTATTGGTTTTTTTAAATAATAACTTTGAGGGAGGAAAATTTTATATAATGAATGGTGACAATAAAGTTTATCCTAGACAAAATCCTGGCGATGTAATTGTTTTCCCTTCTTTTTTAATGCATGGTGTAGAACCAGTGACAAGTGGTATAAGAAGAACAATAGTTACTTGGATGGTAGGACCTTACTTTAAATAATGTCAGAGATAGATTTTCCAGATAGTAGTTTTATGATAGGTGAGTACATACCTAAAGAACTGTGTGATGAACTAATAGATTTTTTTAACTATAGTAAAAAATATGTACAGCCAGGAGTTGTAGGGGCTGACGAAGAAGATAAAAGATGGAAAGTAGATGAGAGCGTAAAACAAAGTTTAGATTTAAATATTAGTTCAGGAAATTTTGATACAGTTATGGGAGAGTACAGATACCATAACGATAAAGTTTTAAAGAAATATTTAAAAAAGTTTGAACACGCTGACAGAGTAGAGTCTTTTAATATAAGAGAACACTATAATATTCAATATTACCCAATAGGAGGTGGTTTTAAAAAATGGCATTGCGAAAATGATGGGAGAAACCCACAAGTAATGGCTAGACATTTGGTGTTTATGACCTACTTAAATGATGTGCCTGATGGTGGAACTGAATTTTTTCATCAAGGTATTAAAACAGAAGCTAAAAAAGGTTTAACACTTATTTGGCCTGCTGGATGGACTCATGTTCATAAAGGAATAGTAAGTCAAACAAAAGAAAAATATATCGTGACTGGTTGGTATAGTTTTCAAATATTATAAAAAATAGTGTCTAAATTACTTGTAGGTATCTATCACTGGGGTCACGATTCAAATTTTGCTATCTACGATTATAAAAATAAAAAATTTCAATATATTAAATATGAGAGAATAAATAATATAAAACACTACAATGCTCGTCAAAACGAGGAATGGAAAGATTATTTAAAACATTGGGGATACAATCTAAAAGATATCAAAGATATATGTATTGTATTGGCTCCTTTATGTGAAGAATCAAAATATCCTGAAGGCTTGTTATATAAAGATGAACTAAAACACGCTAACTGCTTTAAGTTATCTCATCATAAAGCACATCTTTATTCAAGTTTTTGTAGTAATGGGATTGTTGCAGATGGTGAGGGAACAGATAGCGAAAATCTTTCTATCTTTAAAAATAATAAAAAAATTATTTCTTTTAATTTACCTGATTTTCAAAGCTTTGGAGTTGCTTACAACAACGCCTATATAGATTCAGGGTTATTTGATAAAAACGTTTTTAATACAGGATGGAACGATTTACAGTGTCATGTTGTAGATATTGCGGGCAAAGTAATGGCTTGGGAGGCTTATGGAGAGTATCTTCCTAAGTGGCAAGAAGAATACAAGGACTGTTATTTAAATAATTCTGTGTGGTTAGATTACAAAAATTTTATTAAAAAAAGTTCAAAATGGACAGATAAAACAGATGATTTTTATTTGAAAGGATGTTTTGTAAAAAACATTACTTATAAATATGGTCTTGAAATAATTCAATTATTGAAAAGCAGTTTTAACAAAGATGAAGAGTTTACCTTTTCTGGAGGAATTGCACAAAATTTAACTTTAAATAATATGATAAAAAAAGAATTTCATAATTTTAGACCTATCTATTACTGTGGGGATGAAGGACTTTCTATCGGTGCTCTCAATTATTTAGCTAAAAAAAATAATATTGATTTTAATTTAGACACTACAAAAATTCATTTACAATCAGACGAAGATTTTGATTATGCTAGCATTGAATTGATTAAAGAAGTCGCATCTCTTCTAGCTAATGATAAAATTATTTTATGGGCACAAGGTCATGGAGAAATTGGTCCTCGTGCTTTAGGGCATCGATCTATTTTAGCAAATCCAGGTTGGTTGGAAGCTAAAGAAAATATTAATAAAAAAGTGAAAAATAGAGAGTGGTATCGACCTTATGCTGCTAGCGTTACTCTAGAGGATTATCAGAAATATTTTGATTTAGCTTGGGAGAGTCCGCATATGCTATATCAAGCAAAGGTCAAAAATACACAAAAATTTAAATCAATAACTCATCATGATGGTACTTGTAGAATACAAACCGTTTCATCAGAACAAAAATTTTTTCATACGTTATTAAAGGAATTTGAAAAAAATACAGGATACCCTATATTATTAAATACTTCGATGAACAGGCCAGGATATCCTATTGTCGGAACAAAGAAAAATGCATATAAAATGTTAGAAAACTCACACGCTGATTATTTAGTTATTGGGAATAAATTACTGAGAAAGGAATTTTAATTATGATTAAATCAGAAGAACTAAAAGATAAAAATTTCAAGATATTTTTAGGAATGCCTATGTATGGTGGCATGGTTTCCGAAGCAACCGTACACGGTTTATTGGAACTTCAACAATGGAGCATGGCAAAAAAGGTTGGATTACGATTTCAATCAATGGGTAATGAAAGTTTAATAACTAGAGCTCGTAATACAATTGTCTCTATGATGATGGATCAAACAGATTATGTAGCTACGCATTTATTATTTATAGATGCCGACATTGGTTTTCAGTGGCAAAATGTTGAAAGATTATTATGTGTCGATAAAGATGTTGTATGTGGTATTTATCCTAGAAAACATTTGTATTTAGAAAAAATGAAACAGATATTAAAAGATCATCCTAACGCAACACCAGATGACTTAGAGGCCAAAGCTTTAGGATACAATGTTAACTTTGATGATCCTTTACACCTTAAAGGAGAAAATGGATTTTTTAAAGTTAATGAAGCAGCTACAGGTATGATGTTAGTAAAAAGAGAAGTGTTTCGCACCATGATGAAAAAGTTTCCAGAACGCAAATATGAATCTGATCAAATAGTGAACGGAGGATATTTTAAATCCGACAACTGTTATGATTTATTTGCAGTTGGTCCTTATGAAACAAAAACAAAACAAGGTCAGCCACAAAAAAGATATTTATCAGAAGACTATTATTTCTCAAGATTGTGGCAAGAGTGTGGAGGAGAAATATGGGCAGACTTATCGATGCCTTTGACTCACTTTGGTAATCGAGCTTTTAAAGGTCATGTTGGTGCTTTAGTTGCTAAAAAAGATACAGAATCAGAAAAATAATTTTTAAACATGGATCTTCATGTAGTTCATGGAGGGATTGGTAAACAAATAATGTTTACATCCATCCTTAACAAGCTTAAAGAAAAAATATGCGTAGCTACCGTTTGGGACAAAGTATTTATTAATCATCCCATGGTAGAATGTGTTTACCCCGACTATGGGTGGGGCAATTACGGTATGTCAAAATTTTACAATCAGTTTGAAAATATTATTCATGTAGAACCTTATTTTGGTAATTTTCTCAAAGCTGAAAATCATTTAATTAAATCTTATCATGATAAGTTAAACTTACCTTTTGATGGACTGTATCACACGATATCTTTCTCACAGGAAGAAGAGAAGTATTATAGTCACTTTATTGATGAACTTGATGATTATGTTTTAGTTCAATTTATTGGATCAGATAAAGATTTTAATAGAAAATTAGATGAATTAGGTTCTAGAAATTTAAAATTAGATGTCGCTCAAGAGGTAATTAATATTCTATCTAAGGATCTAGGTAAAAAAGTTATTGAAGTTAATAATGGAGAGACACAGTTTAAAAATACTTTTATTCCTAGAAAAGCTCCACAGTATAGAGAATATCTTTTAATGACAAAATATTGTCAAAGCTTTATAAGCATTGACTCATGTTTGAACCATATGTCAGCTTTTAAGGATAATCCTAAGAAAGGCGTTTGCTTGTGGAGGGACACAGAGTATGGCAAATTATTTGAATATCCACATAATTCCAACCTATATTCTGAACTTCCTTTACAAATGAAATTTAATGCTCAAACACTAGTGGATGAACTAATGATAGCTATGGATTTTAATAAAAATCAATAGTATATTGACCAAATGCCGTTAGTTAATTTTAGACCAGCACCAGGCATCAATAAAGAAGTAACCGACTACACAGGCGAAGGCAAGTGGACAGACGGTGATAATGTACGCTTTTTTCAAGGATTGCCTCAAAAGATCAAAGGATGGGAGAAGTTTATCTCTACGACTTTGGTAGGTGTTGCTCGTGATCAACACGCTTGGGTGGCTTTGGATGGCACAAGATATGATGCAATAGGCACAGACAGGAAGCTTTATGTAGTAGAAGAGGGCTTAGCTTATGACATTACACCTATAAGAGAAACACAGGCTCTTACAAATCCTTTTACTACCAATGCAACAACCTCAGTGGTTGTAACTGACACAGCTCATGGAGCACAGCAAGGTGATTTTGTGACCTTTGATTCTTTCTCCACAATCGATGGATTAGATATGAATCAAGAATTTGAGATTACTTCAGTCGCTAACAGCGATGCTTATGTGGTGACACATACAAGCACTGCCTCAGGTTCTACATCAGGGGGTGGTGGATCAGGTAATGCACAGTATCAAATATCAATAGGTCCTGAGCTCTCTACATCAGCTTTTGGTTGGGGCACAGATGGTTGGGGTTCTGGAACATGGGGCACTCCTTCAACTGTTTCTAATGTTACTTTAGAAGCTCGACAATGGTCCTTAGACAACTTTGGTGAAGATTTAATTGCAACAGTTTTAAATGGTGGAGCTTTTCAATGGGATACATCTTCTGGTGTAAGCACCAGAGCGACTGCTATATCTGGAGCGCCTACCGCATCAAGATTAAGTTTAGTTTCCACACCTGATCGACATTTGGTTTTTATGGGAACAGAAAATACGATTGGTACAACAAGCTCACAAGATGATTTACTTATAAGATTTTCTGATCAAGAGAATATAACCACATATCAACCCACAGCAGAAAACACTGCGGGCTCTTTGAGAATTGCAGACGGATCACGGATCGTGGCAGCAGAACGTTCTAGAGGTCAAATACTTATTTGGACAGATACATCATTGCACTCAATGCAATTTATCGGACCACCTTTTACTTTTGGTCTACGTCAATTAGGTCAAAACTGTGGAATCATTGGTAGTCATGCGGGGCTAGATTTGAATGGTGTGAGCTATTGGATGTCACAAGATTCTTTCTTCTTATTTGATGGTACAGTGAAAAAATTACCGTGCACCGTGGAACAGTTTGTATTTGACAACATAAATATAACAGGGTCAGAAAATGCTTTTGCAGGTCACAATGGTGAGTTTAATGAAATCATGTGGTTTTATCCAAGAACAGGATCAGATCAAATAAATGCTATTGTTGCTTATAATTATCTAGAGCAAACTTGGTGGACAGGAACTTTGTCTCGAACAACATGGATCGACCGTGAAGTTTATGATAATCCTGTTGGAACCGAATATTTATCAACCTCAACAGCAAACAATGAAACTATTTTGGGTTTAACAGATGGAGCGACACAAATGTACCTACATGAAACAGGTAACGACGCTGATGGGGAGGCTATGACAGCTTTTGTTAAATCTGGATCTGTTGAAATAGGTGAGGGTAATGATATACTTTTTGTACAAAAATTAATTCCTGACATTCAAAATCAAGCAGGAACATTAAATATGAAATTAGAATTTAAATATTATCCTAACACAAGCACTAGCACTATTAAGACTGCAACGTTTACTGATACAACAGATTTTGTCAGTTTGAGAGGTAGGGGTAGAGAGTTCACCGTTAACGTAGTTTCTAATACTACAGGCACAGCTTGGAGATTAGGCACACAACGTTTTGACGTACAACCTGATGGTAGAAGATAAATTTATAGAATATTTAAAAGATAGAGAGATGAATCTTAATGAATATAAGGTTCTTGTTAGACTTTTAGATAGGCTGAGATGGCCAAAGTCTTATCCATGGAAACAACCTTCTGTTGAAGCAATTAAAGAAGACGGAACAAAACATCAAGATTTTTTTGATGACGATGGGTATTTAAATTCTGAAAAATGTATTAAATGCTATGATGAAGGTTATTCCTTAATTCTGTCAAATATTGGAGGTTTTTGTAAAGAAACTTGGGACATACAACAAATTTTAAAATCTAAATTTGGATTAAATTGTAATTGCAATTTTTATTTTGGTAATGGAAAAAAAACAGTTTCATTCGACAAACATCAACACGAATACCCTGTAATCGTAAAAAATATATACGGAGAGTCCAAATGGATAATTAATGAAAAAGAAGTGATTTTGAAAGATCAAGATGTTATTTGGTTTGATAAATTTACAGATCATCAAGTAATTGAGATAAGCAATGCAAAATTATCAATGACATGTAACATACAATAATGAAATTGATTGAAAATTTTTTACCAAAAGAAATTTTTTTAAATATACAAAAATTAATGTTGAATTCGATGCCTTGGTATTATTCTCATCACACAACACTTGGATCCAAGAAACAGGATGATTTCTTTTTTTATCACAACCTATATATCGATGGGAACCAACAAAGTCCTTTGTTTGAGCAGTTAATTCATCCCATACTAGGCCGTTTAGAGTTTAATTATTTGTATAGAGCACGAGCAAGGTTAATAACAAGGCAACCTACACAAATCCCTCACAATTTTCATGTTGATGACGAAAAAAACCACACCGTTGCTTTGTTTTCTGTAAATACTAACAATGGATATACTTTATTTGAAAATGGAGGAAAAGCTTACTCAAAGGAAAACACAATACTTATATTCGATGGATCTCTTGAACATGCTACAGTTCCTCAGACAGATACCAATATTAGAGTAAATATTAATTTAAATTTTGGCTAGAAGATAATATACTAATTAAATGGCAAAATTAACCTTACAGAGATTCCCCGATCCTAGACCTGAGTATGACGCTCAACAGTCTGCTGAATTGATCAGACAATTAGAAGAAATGATACAGCAGTTAAACACTCAATATACTCAAGACACACAAGAGGAGGCCACAAGAAGATCGTGGTTTTTTAGTTAATGGCAGACGTATTTAGAAGATTTACACAAAAAGCAGCTAACACTGATGTCATTACTATTTTTACAGTGCCAACTGCAAACGTAGCAGCGACACCCCCAACACCTGTTTCTACATTTATTGTTAAGACAATTGTCCTTCATAATGACTCTGGTTCAGGAACTGTTAATGCAAAAATAACTCATAACAATGGAACAACTGATGTCGAAATCAATAATATTGACGTTGCTCATGGTTCTACACAACAGCTTAATGGACCCTTTGTTTATGAGGCGGGAGACTCTCTCAAAATTCAAGCAGATAGCACGGACTTGACATCTGACATATCAGTATTGGAAGTTAAACAACAACAATAATCGGTTGATTTCATAGCTTTTCGTCTATAAAACTATAGTATGGCGAAAATTGTAGATGAACCGAAAATATTACGTTATGACGTAATTGACGGTAAAAATGTTCCTGTTTACAGTGCAAAAGTAGAGACTACCGTCACGAACACGAGAACAGGTCAAGAGTATAATTCACATGAGGAGTGTCAAGCTGACATTGATGATCCTAACACAGAAACAACAGAAGCAGATATTAGAAGAGATGTTCACGTAACAGCTCCTAATGTATTTGCAGGAGCACATACACTACCAGAATAAAGAGAAAGAGAGACCTTATGACTAAACTTTGGTTTGAAATACCAGGATATTTCAATTACATGGAAACATACGACATGATTGCTCATAAATTACCTGAGGGCAGTAAATTTATAGAATTAGGCTGTTTACTTGGTAAAAGCACTAATTTTCTTGCCTCACGGCTCAAAGAGTTAAATAAAAAATTTGAATTTCATGTAGTAGATACTTTTAAAGGCACAGCAGGTGAACATGATCACTTAACAGATTTCTATGATCAGTTTGAAGAGAATTGTAAAGATTACATTAACGAGGGATGGATTACAAAAATACACAAAATAAAAACTAATGAGGCAGTAAAATTATTTAAAGATAAATATTTTGATGCAGTTATGATAGATGCTGATCATAAATATGAGCCTGTAATTGAAGATGTTACAAATTGGTTACCAAAATTAAAAGATAATGGCACAATGTTTGGTGATGACTATTATTTAGAGTCTGTCGCTGAGGGATGTAGAAAAGGTCTTAATGATTATTATAAAAAACCAGTGCATTTAGCAGTAATGCATGGAAGAGAATCTACATGGTATCATGATAAATCAAATGATCCTGATCGATGGCTTAAGAAGATACCTTAGACTTTTTTTTACCTTTTCTTAAAATCTCTTTAGATAATTGCCAAGACGAAGGTATTACTGTTATTCTTGATGCAAACTCTCCTGTTTCATCACCAAAAATAACTATTTTTTCTTTATCTTCATGTAATAAATATCCCACACTTGTACATTTTGCTAACACAGCCTTTTTTGATACTTCTTTCCACTCAAACCAACCTGCTCCAAAAGCATCAAAGGCATCTACCCATTTAATAAGAACTATATCAAGTTCTTCTATTTTAAAATTTACTTTCATATTATTGATTTATTGCATATTACACCTTTTTCTCGTATAAATATAGATAGTATAAATGGGCGATTTTTATGGCATTTGAATTTAGAGATATATTACCAGCAGTAGGAGCAGTTATTGGCTTTGGTTTTGGCGGACCAGGGGGTGCGGCTCTTGGATCAGGGATAGGATCCCTAGCTCGAGGAGATAAGGCCGATGAGGCATTAAAAAATGCAGCACTTGGTTATGTTGGTGGTAAAGGCACACAATTTTTAGGCAATAAAATACCTGCTGTTGGAGATTTTCTAAGCGGAATACCTGTAGCAGGAGACTTCATAAAAGGCGGAATGGAAAAAGATATTTTTGGAACCGCTATTGGAAAAGGTAAAGAATTTTTAGGCATGGATCAGGCTTCTCAAGTGGAAAAAACTTTATTAAAAAATCAAAAACTTTTAGACGCAATAGATGCCTCAGAAGATGTTGATATTAATCTTAAAAATGCTTTAAAACAAAATGTTATTGATAATGTAAATATGGGCGCTAGTGCTGAAGATAATTTATTAAGTATGAAAAATATTTTAGGACTAGCAGGGTTTACCTCAATTTTTGG
>Ga0160423_10003848_pt1 | contig 12434 bp, 9 predicted proteins | sample CRUFie14St8metaG_FD_108191 | JGI IMG/M metagenome (GOLD analysis project Ga0160423, IMG submission 108191) | Marine microbial communities from the Costa Rica Dome - CRUD Field 142mm St8 metaG | ecosystem: Environmental > Aquatic > Marine > Oceanic > Photic zone | place: Costa Rica: the Eastern... | reverse complement strand
TATTTATGGTATGAATTATTCAGTAGTTAATATGGCTGCTAATGGAGGATTAGGAAAAGTTATTCAGAAAAATATAAAATTAAGTGGAAGTTTAACCCAAAAATTAGGAGTTACTTATCATCAAAATCAAGAAGATATTTGGGTCGTTACACATTATGAAAATTCAAATGTTTACGAAGCATTTTTAGTTACTCAAATTGGAATATCTCCAACATCGGTAAAGAGTGCTGTTGGTCCAACCTTTACCAGTTCACATGGGGATATTAAATTCAATCAACAAGGAACTAAGTTAGGAGCTGTTGTCCAAGATCAAAATCTAATTTCTTTAGCTGATTTTAATAATGTGACCGGTCAGGTATCTAATTCATATGGTATAATAGGCCAATACAATAGTCCGCATGGCTGTGAATTTTCTGCTTCCGGAAACAAGTTTTATGTATCGGCCTGGGGAAATAATGGTGGAGTTATTCAATTTCAAGTTAGCTCCAATAATTCATCTACCCTTTCGCTGAATTCAGAAAATATTTCGGGAGGGTTCAAGCCTAATGGGTCTCTTCAGCTTGCGCCTGATGGTAAAATATACGTAGCTCACGACCCAGATTTTTGGTCATTTGGATCCTATCTTGGAGTGATTAATTTTCCCGAGAATACAGGAGCCAATACAGTTTTTAATAAAAATGGAATCTACTTGGGAAGTTCAGGGAGTTCATGGGAATTGCCAAATGTGACATTAACGAATAAGAACATTCCTCAAGCAAAAGAAATTGAAGCCGAACTATTTTGCTTCAATTCAGAAACGGAATTTAACTTGAGTAATACTACAGGTATAGTTGATGTTTTATGGGATTTTGATGATGTTAATTCTGGTGTATTTAATTTTTCAAGCGGCACGTCTACAAGTCATATATTTTCTGCTCCTGGGACGTATACGGTTAGAGTTACAGTTACAAATGTTTGTGATATTGAGGAATATACCAGAATTGTAGTAATTGAGGAAGGGCCAGTTTCTGATTTGGATTCCGCAAAAGTGTGTAGTTCTACAGAAGTCAATATAGGCTTTTCGCCAGAGGTTAATGTTAGTTACAATTGGAATCCTTCCGATGGACTGTCTTCGAATGTAATGTCAAATCCAAATTTCAATTCGTCAAATTTATCGGGAGATGAATTTACATATACTTTAACTTCCACTTCATCCAATGGTTGCTCTTTTGAAGATACTTTAACAATAAAGTTGCATGAAAAAGAAAAGGCTGGTGATGATCAGAGACTTTGTCCAGGCTTTGGAGTGACCTTAAGGGTTGATTCTGGCGTTGCTTCCGTAAATTGGCAAGGAGAGAATATTGATAATCCAACGAGTTTAACGCCTTTTGTTAGTCCGCTGGTTTCCTCTTCATATATTGTAGAGCTTACCGATACGAATGGATGTGTTTTAACCGACACTGTATTTGTTGATGTTAATCCAGAAGTATTAGTAGATGCAGGTCAAGATACCTCTATTTGTTTTGGGGATTCAATTGCTGTAGGGAACAATATTTCTAATGATAGTACACTGTTTTCATGGGAGCTAGCTTCATTGATCTTGGATTCAACCGCCGGGGAAACAATGGCTTTTCCAAAAAGCTCTCAATGGCTTTACTTAACAGCAACTGATGATACTTGCTCTTCAAAAGATTCTGTATTTATCCATGTAAATCTATTGCCTAATGTTACCCTCAATCCGAAAGACACTAGTGTTTGTTATGATGATACAGTGATTTTTGTTGCAAGTGGTGCATTGAATTATGTTTGGTACCAAAATCAAGATAGTGTTTTTGGAGAACATGAATACGAACTCATATCCGACAGTTCCATTAATCTCATTTTAGAGGGGATTGATTCGAATGGATGTATTAATAAAGATACATCTATGATTTCCGTTTTGCCGATTCCAAAAATTCAGATGAATACTGATACAGCTATATGCTTTGGAGATTTCCTAGAGTTAAATATTTCTGGAGGTAATGATTATGTATGGTTAAGTCACGAAATCAGTGGAATTACAGATAGTATTTTAACCATTAACCCAGACACTACATCTTTATATTATGTAAGGGCAAACGGAGTTAATGGTTGCTTTGTTTTGGACTCAGTTAAAGTGACTGTTAATTCATTACCACAAATAGGAGTAATGAGTGATACGTTAATTTGTGAAGGTTCTAATGCTTATTTGTGGGCAACCGGTGGCGTAAATTATTCATGGTCACCCAGTAGCTATTTGAATCAAACTGTAGGCAGGGAAATATTATCTACACCAGAAAATCCCATAACTTATAAAGTTATCGTGAAAGATGAAAACAACTGTGTAGATTCGGCAGAAACTTCTATTGGTTTAAATGTTAATCCAATAGCTGATTTTTCATACAATTACTTTCCTTCTTGTTCTGGATTTGAGGTTCAATTCCGCGACAGTAGTTTATTAAGTGACTCTTACAGGTGGTTCTTTGGAGATGGAGTTGTTTCGAGTGAAGCAAATCCATATCATATTTTTGATTTTGGGACAAATGTTTCTACAGTTTTTATTGTGGGAAATAATGAAATTTGTTTTGATTCTTTGAAGATTGATTTTAAGTGGAAAAAGATTTCGGAATTTATTGATGTGTTTTCTCCAAATATTATTACTCCAAATGGGGATGGACTTAATGATTGTTTTGAAGTATTTGTTCCAGAAGAATTTGTCGAATGTACAAATTACGAGGTCTACAATAGGTGGGGAATGAGAGTATATGATACAAAAGAGTTTAGTGATGATTTTTGTGGTATTAACGCATACAACGAGAAAGAGGTCAGTACAGGAACATATTATTATACCATTGAGATAGGTGATTATGTATTAAATGGATTTATTCAATTGGAAAGAAATTAAATCAAAGCGTTTACTATCTAAAGCTTCTTAGCCTAAATATCTTTCAGTTTTTTAAGGTTTTCCTCCATAGCACCTACTGAAATTTCTTTATACTTTTTAGGGACCATGAATTCAGTGTCTTTGATTTCCGATTTTTCAACTTCTATTGCTGTGAAGTGCATGATAACATTAAAACGTTCAACTCTATACTCCATTAAAACACCGGGTATCGATTTAAATGGTGTGCACCAATTGGGTTCTTTTATTTTTATTTTTTCTGTGTACCACAAATCATATATATAGGGGTCGTTTGGATTATCAACTTTTACTATTGCTTTGTTGCATAAAAACCCAGCAATTGTTTTCGTATCTGGAAGGAGTTCAATTTTATGATTGGGAATTTGTTTTAATAAATCTTCAACTTCCTCTATATTTCTATGAGAGACATTTCTCTTTCTCATGAATTTTAACATTTCATGAAGATGTTTGTCTTCGGTATTGGTTATGTAGCCGATTTTAATCATACCCAATCCAAAAGTTAGCTCAGTATTTATTTTATTGTTTTTGAACTGCATCTCCATTTCAGTGGGCATTAATTGCTCCATCCATCTGTCCTCAATAGGGCGAGGGTAAGAAATGTTGTAGGTTATAATTCCCTCAGAAACAGCAGGTTCTACGTTTTCACAAGTTCCCGCTAAAAGTAAAGGGAGTGTGAGAATTAGTATTGATTTGAAAATTCTTTTCACGTTAACAAGGGTAACTGGCTTCAAAAGTAAAAAGATTCTTTATAAAATGCTAAGTTTACTAATCCACAATATAATTAAATTAGTTGCTTTTGAAATAAAATAGTTGAAGTTTTTGATTTTTCTTTTTGGTGACACATTTTTTATAACGAATAATAACTTGTTCGTTTCAAATAATAATTTCATCAATTTCTACAATGAGTTTAAGATTAGATTTAGGTGTGGATATACTCTCGCATACTTTTTCAGGTTTAGCAATAGGTGCAACAGCAATGCATTTTTCTAATAAAGGAGTAAAACACAAATTTTTAATTGTTTTTGTTTCGGGTATTGCGGCCTTTTTTCCTGATTTAGACGTTATTTCAAATTGGAGTGGATTTGATTCCACATTTGGGGAGTGGTTTGATTTGAATGATTCAGGAGTTAATATTTATCACCAAAAGCGATGGTATTCTCATCATGGTTTATTTCACTCTATACTTATGGCTACTATTTTTTTAGCCTGTTGCGCTTTATTAGATGGTTTTTTCAAGGGATGGAAAACCTGGAAAAAGAACTTAAAAGGGAATGTTCCTTTTTACACAGGAGTTTACTTGTCTTATTTGGTTCATCTTATTGAAGACATGCCAACACCTGATTTTGTTTGGGGAGGAGTTGCTTTTTTATTTCCTTCCATTAATTACTGGGGAGGCACAGGCTATATATGGTGGTGGAACAATTACGATTTGTTTTTGATTATTTTCACTGCATTTTTTGTGGTTTTATTTTTAGCTCTAATCGGAAGTTTAATGAGAACATCAATGAGGTGGACAGCACTTTCTGTCTTGTTGATAGCTGCATGCTTATATCTTTATCAGATGACTCATCGAAACTATGATTTTAACTATACAGGATTTTCAGGTCATCATGCTAAATGGCTTGAAAACGAAGAAAAGTCTAAAAAAATTCAAAAAGAGATTTTGGGCGATGATTTATTTTTAATCATGCAGAGGATTGATAATTCAATACCTATTTGGTTTTAGTTGTCAATCGTTTTTATTCCTCGATCTTTTTCTCGGTATTTAGTTTTTTTCGTGAATAAATTCCATAGAGCCATATTACATATCCGATAATTAAAAGACTAATACCGAATAGCAATACAGCAAGAGAACCTGGTATTTTTTTCATTCTAAGTACCATTCCTAGTACGAATAATAAAATCCCAGAAATTCTAAATAAAAATGTTTTTTTTATCATGTCAATATCCCATTACATTTCTTATTCTATCTATTGTGTTTTTTGCAATTGCTTTTGCTTTGGAGGCTCCAATTTCTAATTTTTCATCCACCATGGTTTTATTACTCATGAATGCGTTGTAAAGTTCTCTTTCTTCACCATATTTTTCACAGATTAAATTAAAGAGCAATTGTTTGGCATGTCCGTATCCAAAGTTTCCTCTCTTATAATCTACTGCTAACTCTTCCTTTTGCTCATTTGACGCTAGTAAGGAGTACAATTGAAAGACGGTACAGGAATCCGGATTTTTGGGGTCTTGTAAGCCTAAATTATCTGTTTTGATGCTCATTATGGATTTTCTTAACTTCTTATCCGACTCAAAAATGTTGATTGTATTGCCATACGATTTGCTCATTTTTTGTCCATCAATGCCAGGAACATACATTGCTTTATCATTCAAACTGATTTCAGGCTTGATTAATATTTCTCCATATTGGTGATTAATTCGATCCACCAAATCCCGAGTGAATTCTAAGTGTTGTTTCTGGTCTTTACCAACAGGAACAATGTTTGCATCATATAAAAGTATATCAGCAGCCATCAACACTGGGTAACTAAACAATCCCGAGTTCACATCATCTGTTTTTTTTGATTTATCCTTAAATGAATGTGCCAATTGCAACCTACTGTATGGCATAAAACAACTTAAATACCAAGATAGTTCAACTGCTTCCGTTATATCACTCTGCCGATAAAAAACATTTTTTTCGATATCAACACCAAAAGCAAGCCATGTGGCAGCAACGGAGTAGGTATTCTCACGAATAATATTCCCGTCTTTAATTGATGTCAAGGAATGCATATCAGCAATAAATGCGAACGTTTCGTTGTTTTCCTCAAGGCTAATCTTAATTGTTGGTATGATTGCACCTAACAAATTGCCCAAATGAGGAACTCCTGTACTTTGTATACCTGTTAAAATTCTTGCCATTGAAGTGGTTTTGGACAAAACTAACTCTTTCCTTGGGAATACCGATAAAAGTCTTGTTGAATTCTATCTGATATTTGTGTTGTTTGGTAGGGAAAAAGCTACAAATGGTAGTATTTGGTAATCAAATCGAATAATTTGCTCGTTACTGAAATAAGATTATTAAGGTAGTTTTTTCATAGTCAAAGGTAGTTAAATTCGCTCCGGCCCCCAGCCGGAGCGTTTTTGTGTGTACATTTGTAAAATGAAATGGATTTTGTTTCTACCTAGAATGATTTGGAAAGTTTGGTTCTTACTATTCATGCTAGTAAGCACCGCTGTTTATTATCCTGTTGTTTTTTTTACGATAGTTGTTTTAAAAAATTACTCACTTACATTTAAAACCATATACAAACTTTGGGCATGGAGTATTTGTGTTGCAATCGGTATTGTTCCTAGGATATTTTTTAAAAATCGATTACCCAAAGATTCAAATTATGTAATTATTTCAAATCACTCATCACAACTCGATATAGTTGTTCCTTACACTCGAATGAGAAGGTATTTTGCGTTTTTGGCCAAGGAGGAGTTAAAAAAGGCACCATTGTTCAAAACAAATTTCCGTGGCATGAATGTTACGGTCAATCGAAGTCAGGTTGCTAGTGGTTCAGATGCTCTACAAGAATGTTCTCAAAAACTTAAAGAAGGAGCCGATTTACTTATATTCCCTGAAGGCACTCGCAGTAGAAACGCACCAAAAATGAAGCCATTTAAGGTAGGTCCTTTTAAATTAGCTATTGAAAATCAAGTACCCATAGTTCCTGTTGTTTTTCTCGATAATTATAAGCGTTTAGAGGGAGGAAATTTATGGTTTGGAAAATGTGGTCCCGGGCAATCGCGAATGGTTGTGCTAAATCCAATATCGACAGAAGGTCTAAACAATTCGGACATATCAAAGCTCATGAAGCATTCTTTTGAGGAGATTAATGCTTGTTTGGAGGAGTATATACCATCATTGAAACAAAAAGAATGAAAAATAATCTAATATTTTTTCGTCGGATTAAGTAGAATGAATATTTTTGTAACCAACAAATTTTTAACAAATGGCTGTTTTAGTAAATAATGACTCAAAAGTTATCGTTCAAGGGTTTACAGGAGGTGAGGGTACTTTCCATGCCGAACAGATGATTGAATATGGAACAAATGTGGTAGGTGGAGTTACTCCTGGTAAAGGCGGGCAAGTCCATCTAAACAAGCCGGTTTTTAATTCGGTTGCCGAAGCAGTTGAAAAAGTTGGAGCTAACGTTTCTATTATTTTTGTTCCTCCAGCATTTGCTGCGGATGCAATTATGGAGGCTGCTGAAGCTGATATAAAGGTAATTGTTGCGGTCACCGAAGGGATTCCAGTTGCGGACATGACAAAAGTGAAAAAATATATTTCTGACAAAGAATGTACTTTAGTAGGACCTAATTGCCCTGGAGTTATATCTGCTGGTCAAGCAAAGGTTGGAATTATGCCTGGATTTGTTTTTAAAGAAGGTAAGGTAGGTATTGTTTCCAAGTCAGGTACGTTAACTTATGAAGCTGCAGATCAGATTTCTAAAGCAGGTTTGGGAGTTACAACTGCTATTGGAATCGGAGGAGATCCAATAATTGGTACAACTACAAAAGACGCAGTTCAATTATTAATGGCAGATACCGAAACAGAAGGCATTGTCGTAATTGGAGAAATTGGAGGAAATCTAGAAGCCGAAGCCGCTGAATGGATTAAAGCGAATGGTAATAAGCCGGTGGTTGGTTTCATAGCTGGTGAAACAGCACCAAAAGGGAGAACAATGGGACATGCCGGAGCTATCGTTGGTGGAGAAAATGACACTGCTGAAGCTAAGAAAAGAATTATGAGAGATTGTGGTATTAAAGTTGTGGATTCTCCAGCTCATATTGGTCAGGCTATGGCTGAATTACTTTCGGTAAATGCTTAGTTTTTTATTTGAAAAAAATTTTTAAGTAATGTTTTAAATTATTAAGAGCCATGGAAAATTTCTGTGGCTTTTTAGTATCTATACAATGGTTAAATACAGGTATTTGACAGATGAGGAACTTCGTGAGTTTGAAGAGGAGTTTAAACATTTTTTGATTGCAAATGGTTTACATTCAGAGGAGTGGGAAAGACTGAATAACGAGGATTCTAATAAGGCTATTGAAGTTGTTGGTTTGTTCAGTAATCTAATACTGGATAAGGTATACGATAACGTCAAATTTATTGTTCACGTTGGTCAGAAAGCTCTAAAAGCGTTTAAATTTTATGACGACAGAGCAGTGTTAATTGGTGTAGACTATGAAGGAAAACATGATTTTCCAAAAAATGATATTCTCAAGTTTATTGCCGACAATGCTTCTGATATGCTTATTTACAGTACGAGTAAATCATTCTCAAAAGAAAACAGAAATCAAGAAGTTCATTTTTTGGTTAAATTAGGTGGGAATATGTCTGATGGACAAATATTTGATTTTCTTTGTAAAATAAAAGAAAAACAATAAATTAAATTGTGCGTATCCACAATAGTTAAATAACTACTTTAATAAAAGTAACAAATTGCATTACTTTAGTGTTTAATTAATGTTGAGAACCCTAATTTTCATAGTGTTAGTATTTTTTTCTTGTGCACTTCATGCACAACTAACTACCGATAATTCCTTATCACCTGATGATTTAGTCAAAAATGTTTTGGTAGGAAAAGGAGTTACCGTGAGTAATGTAAATTATACAGGCAAAGCGCAGGCAATAGGTCAATTTAATGGTAGCCAAAGTAACATTGGGATATCCGATGGAATTATATTATCAACAGGTACTGTATTGGATAATGTTGGTTCTTCACAAAAAAACGGCCCTGTAGGTCCAAACAACAAGGCTGGTGCCACAACCAATTGGTCAGTTCCGGGGGATTCGGATTTAAACAACTTAATCGGTGAAACAACATTCGATGCGGCGATCCTTGAGTTTGATTTTATTCCTCAAGGAGACACTATAGAGTTCAGCTACGTTTTTGCTTCCGAAGAATACCCTGAGTTTGTTTTTTCATTTAATGATGTTTTTGCTTTTTTTATTTCAGGTCCTGGAATTACCGGAGTACAAAATTTAGCTGTAGTTCCGGGAACTTCAAACCCTGTATCCATCAATGAAATTAATTCATCAACCAACTCCTCACTCTTCGTTGCAAATGGAGACGGTACATCTGGTCCTCAACTTACAGATCCTACAGTTACTAACTTCGACGGTTTTACGGTTCCTTTAAAAGCCATTTCAAAAGTCACTCCATGTCAAACGTATCATTTGAAAATGGCAATTGCTGATGTTGTCGATGGTTCATTTGATAGTGGTGTTTTTTTAAAAGGTGGAAGTTTATCCAGTAGCCCCCGTTTTGAAGCAAATCAGACGTCAACTGTAAATATTGGTACAGCCAATATGATACCAGAGAGTTGTGCAGATGGAGTATTGGAGTTATCACGAACAGAGGATTTATGGTCACTTTTTAACCTTAATTATAGCATATATGGAACTGCCCAAAATGGAGTAGATTATAGTGCTTTGACAGGAACAGTATCTTTTCCTCCAAATGCTGAGAATGCACAAGTTACTATTGTCCCTATCTCCGACGGGCTCTCAGAGGGTGAAGAAACCATCATCCTTAGATTTCCAAATCCAAACGTATGTCTTATTGATAGTTTGAGCTATACTTATACAATTACAGACCTTTCTCTTATGAGCTCTAATTCAGATAGTACAGAGGTTTCCTGTCCAGGAGATCAGGTTACAATTGATGCCAATTTTTCTGGTGGGTATATGCCTTATCAGTATTCATGGGATATTGGTGCTAATTCTATTTCGACCTCTGTATCGCCGGACACAACTACTCTTTATCAGTTCACAATCACAGATGTTTGCGGTACGATTACTACCAATAACTTTAAAGTGAAAGTTCCAATCTTTGGTCCATTGTCTCTAATAATGCCCAATGACACCTCAGTGAGGTGTGTCGGTATGAGTTTTGATATACTTTCAGTAGTATCGCAAGGATATGCTCCATATGAGTATAGTTGGACAACAGGTGAGAAAACCCAAGCCATTGCTCCTGAAATTATGAGTGATACAACCTTTAGTCTAACTGTTACAGACGCTTGTCAAAACATTCAGAACGGAGAGGTGAACGTTGATTTAAATTATGAAGATTTAACTGTAAACATCACAGGGGATACGGTTTCGTGTCCTGGTGATTCCTTAGTTTTTATTGCTATTGCTAGTGGTGGAATACCGCCTTATGTATATGTTTGGGAAAATGGTGATTTATCACAACGCAGTATCTTTTCATCATTTACCTCAAAAACCATTAATATTTCCGTTCGGGATTCATGTGGAATAATTCCCTCTTTGGATAGCGTTCGTTTAACCATTCAGAAACCAACAGCTAAGTTTATAATAAACTCTAATGAATTAGAAACTGATGAAGTAGTTTATTTCATTGATGATTCTGAAGGAGATATTGAAACGTATGATTGGGATTTAGGAAATGGAGATATTTCTAATGCTTATAACCCAAATACCGTATATGGGATTGACTCAACATATACTGTTCAACTTATTGTTACAGATAGCTTGGGATGCAAAGATTCAATACAACGAGAAATTAGGGTGGTTACCTCTATTTACTTGTGGGTACCAAATGCTTTCACCCCCAACATTTACGAGGATAATGTAAACAGTGTGTTTCTCCCAAAAGGAACAGGTATTGATAAGTTTAAAATCGATATATACAATCGGTGGGGAACAGAAGTGTTCTCTTCAATCGATATAAAGGAGGGTTGGGACGGTAATTTCAGGTCCGGAAAACCGGCTCCAGTTGGTGTTTATGTATACAAAATTTCACTAATTGGCACCTCTGGAAAAGAAGTTGATAAGGTGGGTTCTTTTACTCTTTTTCGATAATTTTAGATGTTATTTTTTACTGTGTAGTACGGTATTTTTCTGCAATCTTTTGAGCACATTTCTGTCCATCAATAGCTGCACTCATTATTCCGCCCGCGTAACCAGCTCCTTCTCCGCAGGGGTATAATCCATTAATTTGGATGTGTTCTAAAGAATTTTTATTTCGTGGAATTTTCACAGGACTACTTGTTCTAGATTCAGTAGCGTGCAAAATAGCTTCGTTCGAGAAATATCCATTCATTTTTTTTCCAAAAATCAAGAGGGCTTCTTGTAAAGATTTTGTTATTTCTGGTGGAAAAACTTCAGACAAATCTGCACTTACAATACCTGGTTGGTAACTTGTTTTCGGTAAAGAAGAACTAATTTTTCCATTTACAAAATCAGCCATCTTCTGTGCCGGAACAACTTGAGATTTTCCCCCAATTGCCCAAGCTTTTTTTTCAATACTTGATTGGAATTCCATTGCGGAAAGACTACCGTATTTTGAGTAAGGTTGGAAATCTTTTTCATCAACTGTAACAACGATACCTGAGTTTGCATAAGGGTTGTTTCTTTTACTCGGGCTCCATCCGTTTGTTACAACTTCGCCGGGGGAGGTCGCGCAAGGAGCAATTATTCCACCAGGGCACATGCAGAAGCTATAAACAGGTTTGAATTGAGTTTGACTAACTAGATTGTATGAGGCAGGCGGAAGAAAATCATCTCGTTTGGGACATTTGTACTGTATCGAATCAATTAAGGATTGGGGATGTTCAATTCTAACCCCTAATGCAAATGGCTTACTTTCAATAGTAATCCCAAGATTGTTTAGTGTTTTGAAAATATCTCTTGCTGAATGTCCGGTAGCTAAAATTAATTCTTTTGTTAAAAAATCACCTTGGCTTGTCTCAACACCAACAATAGAATTGTTCTTAAGTTTAAAATTTTCAACTCTCGTGTTAAAATGTATTTCTCCACCGCATTCAGTAATAAAATTTCTCATGGAAACAATAATTTTAGGGAGTTTATTTGTTCCTATATGGGGGTGTGATTCAATTCCAATTTCTTCATCAGCGCCATGTTCAATAAAAATGGAAAGAACTTTTTTTACGTTACCTCTTTTGTCTGATCGCGTGTATAATTTTCCATCAGAATAGGTTCCGGCACCGCCTTCACCAAAGCAGTAATTTGAATCTGGATTTACAATATGTTTCTTATTTATTGCGGCTAGGTCTCTTCTGCGTTCCCGAACATTTTTACCTCTTTCTAAAATAATTGGCTTTAACCCCAGTTCGATAAGTTCGAGAGCTGCAAAAATTCCTGCTGGTCCAGCACCAACAATAATTATTGAGGGAGATTTTGAAACATCTTTTTTTGTAGAGTATTTAGTTTGTGTTGTTGGTATTTTTTCTTGAATACCAACTTGAATTCTTAGTTGAAAAACAATTTTTTTAGATCTTGCATCAATACTTTTCTTAACAATTTTAAAATCGATAATTTTTTGAACTGGTATTTTTAGTTGTTGCGCTAAAGCTTTTTTAATTTCTTTTTGGTCTTCAATGAATTTGGGACGGATTCTAATATTTACCTCTTGAATCATCCTTCGAATGTGAGTGAAATTGTAAAAGTACTAGAACGCACGTGGTCAATAATATCGGTAAAAGG
>Ga0160423_10003846_pt1 | contig 12439 bp, 11 predicted proteins | sample CRUFie14St8metaG_FD_108191 | JGI IMG/M metagenome (GOLD analysis project Ga0160423, IMG submission 108191) | Marine microbial communities from the Costa Rica Dome - CRUD Field 142mm St8 metaG | ecosystem: Environmental > Aquatic > Marine > Oceanic > Photic zone | place: Costa Rica: the Eastern... | reverse complement strand
TGGCTGCAGAACAGGCCTGATCAGTCGAAGATAAGCAAGGGTTTCTTCGGATCGGGCTTGAACTCGGATCCTCGGCACTTGGGGCAGTGCTTGAGGTGTTTCTCCGATGCGATCCCCCTAAAAAAGGCTTTCGGCAGTCAGGACAAGGGTGGAGAGGTAGGGTCTTGCCAATGAGTCTATCCCACAGGGTAGCGACTGGAGAAGGCTTGCTCACATATTCCAGCCCCATGGCAGCCATCCGTTTGGGATCGATCCCCTCCCGTGTCCAACGGAGATAAACGAATTTTGAACACTACCAACAAAACCCGGTCAAGGTTTTGAAAAGTTTGCCGCCTCTAAATTCCACTTTGCTTTCAAAGGCGCAGGGCATCTTCTCTCCAGTATCAGGATCGATCTGTGTGGCAGAACACACAAAGGTGAGGATCTTACCGGCGTGTGTAGTGCTCAAACAACACCACGTCATGAGGGCTACCAGAAGCAAAGAGTTGGCTCTCCTCCATGAAGCTTTCATGGCTTGGGAATCAATACCGCATCAATCAGATGGATGACTCCGTTGGAACTCATGATGTCTGCCTTGGTGACGGTGGCTGAATGGATCTTGATCACGGGCGAACCCTCTGGGTCCTCGGAACCTTCATGGGTAACGATGAGTTCCATGCCGGCGGCGGACTTCCGTGCGCCGGGCTTTAGGTCGGCAGATTTGAGTTGTGCCGTGAGGACATGGTTCTTTAGAAGCATGGCCAATTTTTGCCTGTTTTCAGGTTGCAAAAGCCCTTCCAGCGTTCCCTCCGATAACATGGAAAACGCGTTATCGGTGGGAGCCAGGACCGTGAAAGGTCCCTTGAGCTTGAGGATGTCGGTGAGGCCGGCCCTTTTGAGTGCCTTGACCAGCGTTTTGAGAGATTCGTGTTCGCTGGCCAGGGTGACGATGTCTTTTTCCTCGTGGTGATCCGCCCTCAGTTCTTGGGTAAAAAACGGGGTCACTGAAAGACTCAAGGTGATGAGCAGCCGACAAAGAGATGATGTGAGCGAGCGCATGATGGAATGATATTCGCTGATGGTTGAGTGAGAGTCAATGCCCGGAGCGATAGGGAAGATTCTTGACCATGGGAGGGGTTCTTCTAAGGTGCCACCGTGCGAGGATACTTTCGTCAATGGCATCTGTGCTGCCTGCTTCTACCTGCATTGTTGCAGGCGGAAGAGGTTCAGAAGTGGTCCAGGCAGTGGCCGCTGGCGGATGTGTTCATCCTGATTTTCCCCCCCCCTCCGATGGATTCCTACTTGGGAATAGAGGTTTACGTGGACGATCAAAACCCATCCTTGACGCTTTGTTTGATCGATGGACAAACAGTGACCACAGATTTTGATGGCAGTCGAACCGTGCATCCTTGGTGTCAGGTGGAATGGTTGCAGACCGACGGCAGCACGAAGGGACGCGTCAAACTGGATGCCACCTCCGACTCTCTCGTACCCCTGAGCATGAACGAAGAGCACATTCTGCTTCGTCTACTCCAGGAGGATGGCGGGAGCGATCTAATGGCATGGGGAGTGGGCAAGGGAACCGAGTTGATGGAGATCTCCATCAAGCCTCCAGGATCTGCGAATGCTGATCTCAGGCAGATGGATTTGAAAGGGTCTCCTCTCAAAGAAGGTTTTTATTTTCGCTCCACGATTGAAGGGATTGGCCCTTCAGCTGCTGCCCTGGAGCGTTTTGAAGTGGTGGTTTCCAAACCCGTGCTGACGCCCGCTCGAGTGATGCGCAAGGACAAGACCATCCGCATCGTCCCCGAGACGGGTGAGGGAGCATCCTATCGCCTGCAGTCGAGTCAGGATTTGACCACATGGGTGGATGAAGAAATCAAAGTGGCAGAGGATTTGAAATATGGTTTTGAACAGCCCGCTGAGCAAGGGCGTGCCTTCTTCCGGGTGATCGAGCAATGACTTGGCCCTCTTTATCAAGTGACATGACAGAAATGATCCAAAAAGTCCGCACAGCGGCGAAGAAACCCTTTTCCATCCTATCCGCCATACTTCTATGCATGGGCCTCGGGAGGGCTATCGATCTTCAGGCGGAAACCGAACAGAACAATGGCCTATGGATGATGAAAGCCTCCCAGGGTGTTCTTGGAAGCAATGATTCGCCTTACCGATGGTGGCTGGACGCCCACCTGCGATATTCGGACGATGCCAATGACTTTGAACAGAGTATTTTCCGACCTGGTTTTGGATACGCTTTGCCCAAAAATCATACCCTATGGGCAGGCTACGGTTGGATTGCCAACAGCCCGGAGATGGGGGACACCTTCCATGAACACCGCTTTTGGCAGCAGCATTCATGGAAAACCAAGGTGGGTTCCTTTGGGCTTGCCTCCCGGTCCCGACTCGAGCAGCGATTCCGTGAAGGTTTTCAGGACGATACGGGCTGGCGCTTTCGCCAGTTCATCAAGCTGACAAGATCGATTCTGAATGATGGACCGCTTTACTGGAGTCTTTGGGATGAAGTCTTCTATAACTTAAATGACACCGATTGGGGGGCTCAAAGCGGCCTGGACCGCAACCGCATCTTCGCAGGCATTGGCTGGCAGCTGAAATCGATGCCTTACCTTAAGGGGGAAGTCGGATATCTGAATCAGCTCATTGATCGATCCTCGGGCATCAACCGCATGGACCACCTTCTTTCCCTGAACCTGTTTCTGAACTTCTGAACCTCACCCATGCGCCTGAATTGGGAAGAAACGGTTTTGCTTGTACTTGGTAGGATCTTCCACCATCCGAATGTCGTGCCTTTCTTTAGGTTCCAGGCTGCTCATCAGCAAAGTCACTGCTTCATGAGGGGTAAGTGCACGTGTCAGGGGATCCTCTTTCTGGGATGCCTTTCAAGCTTTTTGAATCTTCAGTCCCTAACCGCCGCCCAAGGGGATGCCTATGTGCCTCAACCTTCTCCGAGTTCAAGGCATTCTGAGAAAGTCAAGGCCGTTCGGGAGGGCCGTCATGATTTGGTGCTGATTGGAGATTCTATCACTCACTGCCTGGGGGAACTCGACGGCAAGTACGCCCCCTTCAAGGCGGTGTGGGATCAGGTTTTTGCCCCTCTGAATGCGATCAACTTGGGTTTCAATGGCTATCGTACGGAGCAAATCCTTTGGAATCTTCAACAAGGTCAATTGGATTTTGAGGTATCCCCCAAGGCGTTCATGTTGCTCATAGGAACGAACAATACCGACGATCGTCATTTTTCCTCGACCCACACCGCTGATGAAATCTTTCGAGGCACCCAGGCAATTGTGGATCTGATTTTGAAGCGACACCCTGCCAGTCGGGTGCTTGTGATGCGTATCTTCCCCAGAGGAGGGGATGAGCAGGAGGGGATCAGCCCTCCCATCTTTCACTCGTCACCCAAGTGCATTCAAACCTGTCAGGAAGCGGGTGCCATGACTCGCAAGCTGGCCGACGGGAAGCGGGTTTTCTGGATGGACATGAACGATCTTTTCCTCAATGGGCAAGGGCAGGTGGATGCGGCACTGCTTTGGGATCTGCTCCATCCCAGTCAGGAAGGCGCCCTGCTTTGGGCTCGGACTGTGGAACCGACCTTGAAGGCGCTCATTGCCGGAAAGCCCACTGAGGCCATCCAGGTGATCCGACAGAACCACGGCAAATAGCTGGGTGTTTACCCCAGAAGATCAAGGTGTTCAGCGCAGGCGCGGATCGCCCGTGCCATTCCAGAGACCATTGTGAGGGGGCCCTGATCCGTTGACTCCCAGGCCATCTAGTTTTTCAGGTTTGAGGGCTTCGGAGTGGCCATCCACGTATAACAGGTTGACCCACCCTCCGTTTCGGGCTGAGGGGGTCGAGCGATGGGCGTCTGATCCGTCGGGGCCTCCTTCGTAGTAGGCATTGCCGGCGCCAGGGCCACCAGATTTGCTGCGGCTTCCCTTGGAACCTAGTGAGAAAGACCCCATAGGCGGATCGATGACATAAACCCCGGAGCCGCCCGATCCATAGGGGAGTTCAGGGTTTCCGGCCCTTGCTCCCTTGGTGTCTCCAATGGAAACAGTACCTGATGGATTCAGAATCGAGGTGTCTTTGGCGTGAAAGGGTCGATCATTGGCCGATGGGCAGCGCGAATTTCCCAGATACTGATAATTGTAACCGTAGCCACCGAAGAAAGCTTTTCGCCCCTCCAAGAGGGCATGAGCGAATGGCTTGATCATGTTAGGGCGCTCTTCTTTACCGAGGTTTGGGCTGAGATAGATGCTTTCGGTGGTCATGTACGGAAAGAGCTCATCAGCCCAGCGCCGTCGGGGTTTTCCCAGGGCGGTGGTCTCTGATTTGAGTGAGCTGTGTTTGGGGAAATACCCGTCATAGTCAACCATGTAAAGCTGGAGACCGAGACCCATCTGTCTTAAATTACTCAGGCTGGCAATGGACTTCGCTTTCAATTTGGCACGTCCCAATGCGGGTAGAAGCATACCGGCCAGAATGGCAATGATGGCGATGACGACGAGCAGCTCAATGAGCGTGAAGGCGCTTTTACGGGGATGATTGGGCATTTTGAACAAAGTGGCATCTAACTGAAATTGAGACACATTCTTATTTAAAGCTTCGCGACTAAAATTCAGGCAAATACATGATGTAAAATAGCTTAGAAGAAAGTAGTTTGAGCCAACAATAGTTTCTGCTTGAGAACTCGGAATTCACACTCTCAGCACGACAGTTTCGGCCATCAAGTCGTGGATGCACTGACGCTGCTCTGAGAAAATGAAGCAGCTGTCCACCAATAAGAATAAAAATCCCAGAAAGGGTATTTGATAGATGATTTGAGGTACTAAGGTTCGAATGAGAAAGCCCTTAAGAAAGCCTGGGTTGGAACCATCGACCGAATGCGCAATGCGAATGCCCAAAGCGATTTTTCCAATGCTTTGACCGCGCTTGCTGATCAGCACCGCTTGCACGATGGTGAGAAGTATCATGGCGAGTCCGATCAGGATGATTCCCAGTGGATCGAGCTCTTCGCTATCATTGAACGAGGGGCCGATGGCAACGATGACGCCTGGAATGGCCAGAAGCATGCTTACCAGCCCATCCACCAGGACTGCCATGAGCCGTCTGCCGCGTGAAGCCAATTCTGTCATGGGCGGGGCGGGTGCCTGTGCGGCTTGCTCTGGCAGTGCGATCTGCAGATCGGGAATGCTCGTCAGCGGAATCCATCCTTCACACCCTTCATACCAGGCAAGGTCTTCTACGGTGAAACGACCCTCCTCAAGCCCTTTTTTGATTTCATCAAGGGCAAAAGGGCCCAGTTTCTCGTCGTTTTTCCCAATATAAATTTCCATGGAGTTTGCTAAAGGATGCTGAATTCTATGAATAGGGCCTGCGTGGAGGCCATGAGACTTACCTTTTCAAAGGACGACACGATGTCGATCTTTTTTTACCCGCGAAGACGGGGCAAGCGTGGGGAGCGGTCTGTCGACTTGAAAGGGCTTGTTCGGCCATCCCATTTGTAACAAAGCAGGGAAGGTGATGGGGATCACCTTCCCTGCTTTTCACACAGCCAACTAACTAATGAAACCAATACAGAAACCAAAACAAGTGAAGGGCCGCTATTTGTCGTAATTTACATTCCCGAGGCTAGCGACGCTAGCTTTTCCCTTCATATTAATTTCTTAGACTCCTTCCTGCATCCCAGCATTCAAATATTTCTCCTAAAAAAGCGATTTCCTCCTCATGCGAGCTTTTTGGTGGCTTGGCTTCATTGAGATCACGGGTGGAGTTGCCGGTGGATCCGCTTCCGCAGCTCTCTTTCCTGTTCCTCGGCTTTTTCAAAGGTCTCGTCGAGTGAAAGAGGTTCACGGTTCAAACCGGGAAAGGTGTTTTCGCGATAGGCACGGCTGAGGGGGTTGAACCGGTCCAGAATGGATTTCCAGAGCTGTTGCTGGGGCTCTGTAGCATCCTTAGCTCCTAAGTTGGTTTTCAAGCCTACCCCGGTGAGTTGGGTCAATAGCTGATGTGCTTTTTCTGAGGATTCCCCGATGCCATTCAAAATGGCCAGCGCAAAGGCCAGATGACCATCGAGGGGAGGGTGAACACCATCTCCATATCGGTAACCGGCATCCTGGTGACGACTGGTGGCAATATAGTCCGCCAGAGGGGTGTGAATGTCAACGGTCATCGCCACCTCATGGCCAAAGCGACCTTTTGCCAAAGCTCCCAGTGCCACCAGGGTGTCGTCATACAGGCTGTAGGTCTGGCCATACCCATAGACCGCTTGGCCCGGAAGCAGCAGATTCTTTTGCGGTTTGCTGATGGGGTCAAAAGGAGGTGGGGTCAAAAGGATGATCTGAGCGCCTGTCTCGTGAATCAGATTGATCAATCGCTCTAGATTATCCAGATAGGCCTGTTGGATGTCGTCCCGGGCCGGGTAATAATTGCCATCATTCATCCCGTAGCAAATGAAGACCCAATCAGGACGGGCAATCTCTAGAGCGGGCGCGACGCGGTCATGCACCCATGGGCGACGACCGTGCCCCGGTTCAGTGGTGTTGGAAACGGTTTCGGCGCTGACCCCCATGTTGATCACCGTGAGATCGAGATGGCTGTAGGCGGCCCATAAAAAGGTCTCAATGAAAGCAACGTAACGACCATCCTGAGTGATGCTGTCTCCCAGAAAAAGGATGCGATCTCCGTTGGCGAATTTGAGCCCGTGATCGGGCTGTTGGGCCTGCGCGTAGATGAGTAACCCGAGGGTCCACAAAAGGCCCTGCACGTGGCAAAGGATGTGTTTTTTGGGATGAGGGTCGAAGGCTTTCATGGCTGTCGCTTATTTCAAAAAGTAAGCTGTAAGGCAAGATCTGAATCGCATTTATCGATCCGACTTTGAGTGCATGCCACGCAGTTCATCCTTCGTCGGCAGATGGTTGAGGTCAGCCTCACGAAGGGTCAGGTGCAGAGCCCGATTCCACAAATGGGGGCAGAACAGATGAATGATCCCGCCGCCGATGACCGCGTCCAGGTAGGATACCTGGTGATTGAACCAACCGTTCTTGTCGGGGTTGGACTCACAGGCGTTGGCAAAGAGGAAGCGCGGGGAATCCCAATGCCTCCCTCCATCCCGTGATCGCGAAACCCATATTTCCGAACGATCCTTCATGCCATCCATGGTGCCGGAGAGTCCCGTGTATTGGGTCCCCGCATGTCGGTTGTGGAGAAAAGTGATCAATGTTTTTCGATCCGTCAGAAAAAAGACCATTGGCGGGGCATCGGGGTGAATCAGCTTTGTCGGTTTGGGTGAACTCCAGGTCTGTCCATCATCCATGCTGCGGGCGCTCCAAATGCGTCCGGAGGGAGTCCGGGCCATGAAAAAAACCTCATCATCCTGAAGCCATATGGGGCGGCCTTCATCCATGCGGCGATAGTTTGGATCGAACCATCCGTTGGGACGACTTCCTGGAAGGAGCTGCCAGGAGGCTCCTTTGTCGGTGCTACGCAATAAGTACTGCTCCGTTTCCAGAGGCTGCTTGGACCAATCGGCTGCGTGCGCGCCGAGGATCCAGGTCCCTTTTCGGGTTTCGGTCATGCGGGTGACCGACATGCCCAGAAAGCCCGGGTCCTGCAATGGGTGGATCAACGTGACTTCACTCCAATGATATCCATCATCATCCGACGATCGGAAACCAATGGGAGTGTTTTCGAAGCGCCCTTTTTCCCGACTGTATTGGTTGGGAATGGGCTGAGTTCCAAAAGCGTAAATGCGCTGACTGCCTGAGGGAATCAGCGGGATGAAACCATGCTGGCTGTAGGTGATGTCAAAGGCAATCCGGGGGCCTTGCCAAGTGATCCCATCATCTTTCGAACGATAGGCCAGCATGTCATTGACTTTGCCGCTGCCTGCCGCGTAGTGGTTGCCCTCGGGAAACATCAGGAGCAAATCTCCCTTGGGAGTTCGAACGGCTCGCGTTTCAAACAGCCCCCGCACTCCTTCTTTGGCCTGATGAACCACTTGGCCTGAGAGGGCAGAGTGCTTGAGAAGCCCCAAGGTTGTGTCGGCATGAAGCGACTCGGGCAGATCCTCTAGAGTCCAACTCAGCGGCTCCTCAATTCCAAGTGTCACCGTTTGCCGGAGTTTTACGGCCTCCACATCCGCCGCAGAGCAAGGGCGGCCCAGTGATAGGAGAATGAGGTAAGCGATTAGAAGTCCAGACCATGGATTCTCTGCCATGCTGAGCCGGCAGGCCATGGTTTTCACAGACCGATACAGGGGAATGGAAGCCATGAAAGCATTTTAGCCATCTTCAGCTGAGAACGACAACACGCGATGTGCTGGAATCGATCCATGCCACCGTCCAACAGCAGAGGAACCAGCGGGGGTCAGCGCATCTCTGCACCTAGCTGCCCCTGGAGTGCTGCCAGGACTTTTGCGTGATCCTGATCCACTTCCTTGTCGGTCAAGGTCTTTTCAGTCGAACGATAGGTCAGACTGTAGCCCAGACTTTTCTTTCCTTGCGGGACGTGTTCGCCGCGGAACATGTCGAAAACATCCACCGACTCCAGATGCACTGGCTTCGCCTTGCGGATGGTTTTTTCGATCTCAGCATGAGTGGTTTCTTCAGAAACCAGCATCGCCAGATCCCTACGAATGGATGGAAAGGTGGGAAGCGCCTTGAAGGATCGCTGGCGCACACGCATGGAAAGGAGGCGGTCCAAGTCCAGCTCACAGAGAAACACTTCGGACTTGATGTCATATTCCTTGGCGATGCATGGATGGAGCTGCCCCAGCGAACCAAGGACATGTTTGCCGAGGATGAGTGAACCTTTTTCGACCATGAAGTCGGTGGAGGTGCAGGCCTCATGACGCCATCCCAAGCCCCGCATGCCGAATTGATCGAGAAAGACTTCGATGGTTCCTTTGGCATCGAAGATATCCAGGCTGCGTCCTTTGAACCCTTCCTTCCAGAAGCTGGATTCGATTTTGCCTGTCCAGGCCATGGAAAGGCGACGCGCCTCGATGTGAGCATCCTTCTCCTGCAGGAATACGCGTCCAATTTCAAAAAGAGCCAGATCGTTGACCCGGTGGTTGATGTTGTGTTGGAGCACATCCAACAGACCGGGGAGCAGGCTGGGCCGCAGAACGTTCATGTCTGCACTCAGGGGGTATTCCAATGCGACCACCTCACTTGCCACTCGCTGGGCCGCGGCTTCGGCAATCAGGGTCTGTCCCTGGGTTTCGTAAAGCCCGAGACCGGTGAGCAAGGCGCGTGCCTCGGTAAGCTGGTCGTGGATGGCGTCATAGGGGTGGTTGCCATGGGCACCACGCGGCGGAGTCGACGGGATGCGGTTCACTCCATATAGCCGGGTGATTTCCTCGATGAGATCGATCTCTCCCTTGAGGTCCACCCGCCAACTGGGACACTGCATCTGGCATGCATCCGCGTCCTGCTGTAGGCATTTCAGTTCAAGAGATTCCAACAAGGCAATTTGTTGTTCGCGTTCCAACGCAATACCAAGCAATTGGTTGGTTTTGTGAAACCGCAATGAAAGCACCTTGGGATCTTTTTGACCCGGATAGGCTTCGACGACCCCCTTGCAAAGGGTGCCTCCTGCAGTTTGCAGAATCAATTGGGCTGCGCGCCGGCCGGCCCAGTCACAGATATCCGGATCGGAGCCTCGCTCGAAGCGATAGGAAGCGTCGGTGCGACAGTCCAATTTTTTGGCGGTGCGCCGCACCGATTCAGGCTTGAAACAGGCACTTTCAATGAGAATATCCGTGGTTTGATCGTTGATTTCCGAGTTGAGCCCGCCCATGACACCCGCCAGTGCGATGCCTCTTGTCTCATCGGCAATGAGGAGCATTTCCTCATCCAGGGCATGTTCTCTGGCATCGAGCGTGGTGAATGTTTCGCCTAGCTGAGCGGTACGGACAAGAATGGTCGGCACGGTTCCTTCCTTGCTTTGAATCAAATGGTAATCGAAGGCATGAAGGGGCTGGCCAATTTCCATCATGACGAAATTGGTGACATCGACCACATTGTTGATGCTTCGGATCCCGCATGCTTCGAGGGATCGCTTGAGCCAGCTGGGGCTTGGTCCAACTTGAACCCCGCGGATGATTCGAGCCTGATAGCGAGGGCATTTCACGGGATCTTCAATGCGGACGTTTACCTGAGACTCGGCTTCGACTGCGGTTTCCTCAAGATTGATTTCAGGCCAGCGGAGCGGATTGCCCGTCAGGGCGGCAATTTCACGTGCGATTCCGATGAAACTATTGTAATCGGGTCGGTTGGGTGTGACCTCCAGATCCAGTAAAGTGTCTTCTTGGCTGCAGCCCAGGTAGGTGGCCAGGGGAGTCCCTGGGTGGGCTGCTTCATCAAGGATCATCAGGCCGTCATGATCCTGGGACAAGCCCAGTTCAGAGCCCGAGCACATCATGCCGCAGGATTCCACGCCCCGCAGCTTTCCTACCTTAATGGTAAAGGGTTTCTGTCCTTCTTTTGGGGGTAAGGTGTGTCCGGGAAGAATGAGGGGAACTTTGTCTCCCACTTTAAAATTCTTGGCCCCGCAGACAATCTGTCGTTGTCCCGTGCCATCATGGATCTGGCAGACCGAAAGTTTGTCGGCATCCGGGTGTGGTTTGGATTCGATGACCTCTGCAACTACGATCCCTTCGTAGCCTCCTCCGATCTTTTCAAGGCCTTCCACTTCGAGGCCAAGCATGGTCAGGTTTTCGATCAGTTCTTCCAGGGACCAATCGAAATCGACATACTGTTTCAATCCATTAACGGTGACTTTCATGTGAGGAGATGCCTTCCAACGTGCGGAGCTTTAAAATTGTTTCAAAAACCGGAGGTCGTTTTCGTAAAAGAGACGAATATCACCGATGCCGTACCGAATCATCGCAATGCGCTCGATACCGAACCCGAAGGCCCATCCTGACCATTGATCGGGGTCATAACCGACGGCATCGAAAACCTTTGGATGAACCATGCCGCAGCCGGCAATTTCCAACCACTCCTTGCCCATTTTGCGCGTCAATGAGCTGGAAAAATCAATTTCGAGACTGGGTTCGGTGTAGGAGAAATAATGGGGTCTAAACCGTAGTTTGACATCCTTTCCCAGCAGCTCTTGAAACACAAATTCGACAGTGCCTTTGAGGTCTCCCAGCGTGACCCCCCGGTCCACGTAGAGCCCCTCGATCTGATGAAAGGTGGGGTTGTGCGTGGCATCTGCGGTATCCCGGCGATAAACCCGACCGGGTACGATGACGCGAATGGGTGGGGGCTGGTTTTCCATGACCCGAATCTGGACCGATGAAGTGTGCGTTCGCAGGAGAGGCCGCTCGGGGCTTTGAATGTAAAAGGTGTCCTGGCTGTCGCGGGCTGGATGGTCGGCCGGCGTATTGAGAGCATCGAAGCAATGGTATTCGTCTTCGATTTCGGGCCCGTCTGCCACCACAAATCCTATTTTTCGGAAGCTCTTGACGATGTCTTCGGTGACCTGGGTCAAGGGATGGCATTTGCCGAGAATAGGGCGCCGACCTGGTAAACTGAAATCGGTCTCCTGGGAAGGCATGGCTGCTGCCATCTCCAGCTCTTCCTTGCGACGAGCCAGAAGCGCTTCAAGTTTCTTCTTAGCTTGGTTGATCTGTACGCCGGCCTTGGGGCGATCCTCTTTGGGGAGGGATCCCATTTGTTTGAGCAGGGCCGTGAACTGACCGTTCACGCCCAGGTAGCGAACCCGAGCCTGATCAAGTGTTTGGAGATCGCTGGCATTTTCAAGTGCTGACAGAGCCTCCTGTGCTGTTGGATCGATGTGTTCCAGCATGATTTAGAGTTGCGGGTGCGGTTCGAATGCTCTTGAGATTTGGACCATGAAAACAAGACAACCGGGCGTCCATGAAAAGGTCGCCCGGTTGGATGTCACGTAAATAAATGGATCAACCGTGTGGATACGGGTAGGGCTTCAGGCAGCCTTCGCCTTCAGACCGTCCTGAGCGACCTGCACCAATTGCCCGAAAGCCTGGCTGTCGGTGGCGGCAATGTCGGCGAGCACTTTACGATCGAGATCGATTTTGGCTGCCTTCAGGCCTTCCATGAAGCGGCTGTAGGTAATCCCCGCTGCACGGGCAGCTGCGTTGATTCGGATTTGCCACAAGCGGCGGAAGGCCCGTTTCCTGTTTCGGCGGTCGCGGTAGGCATACTGCCTGCCATGATCAAGGGCATCGGCTGCATACCGATAAAGTTTGGATCGGCGCAAGCGGAAGCCTTTGGCGGCTTGGATGGTGCGCTTGCGGCGCTTGCGAGATGCAACGGCGTTAGTGACTCTCATAGTAAGATCTTGTTAAGAAATGGTATAAAAGCTTTGGAGACGCACGATTCAGTGGCTGAAAGGAAGATTGGTGACCACGCGTTTGTAGTCACTCTTGTCCAATTCAACCGACTTGCCGAGC
>Ga0160423_10003845_pt1 | contig 12441 bp, 11 predicted proteins | sample CRUFie14St8metaG_FD_108191 | JGI IMG/M metagenome (GOLD analysis project Ga0160423, IMG submission 108191) | Marine microbial communities from the Costa Rica Dome - CRUD Field 142mm St8 metaG | ecosystem: Environmental > Aquatic > Marine > Oceanic > Photic zone | place: Costa Rica: the Eastern... | reverse complement strand
ACGCCCCGATATCCTCCTCCTGGATGAACCCACCAACTACCTGGACCTGGAGTCCATTCTTTGGTTGGAGAGTTTCCTTCGTGATTACCCTGGCGCCGTCCTGATGACCTGCCACGACCGCGACGTCATGAACCGCATCGTGACCCGAATCATCGAGATCGATGGTGGTGAAGTCACCTGCTACACCGGCGACTACGACTTTTACGAGCAGGCTCGCGAGATCGAGAACGCCCGGCGCGAGGCGCAATACGAACGCCAGCAGGCAATGCTCGCTAAGGAGAGCCGGTTCATCGAGCGCTTTGCTGCCCAGGCTTCGAAAGCGGCCCAGGTGCAGAGCCGGGTGAAAAAACTCGACAAGATCGAACGCCTCACTCCGCCGCGGCGCATCGTGGAGCATACCTTCTCATTTCGTCCGCCCAGTCGGTCTGGCAACGACGTCATCAAGGTCGCAGGCGTGCGCAAGGCTTATGGCGATCACGTCGTGCATGACGGCTTAGACTTAGTGGTCCGCCGGGGCGAGCGTTGGGCGGTGATGGGCGAGAACGGTGCCGGCAAGTCCACCCTGCTCAAGATGATCGCCGGTACGGTGAGCCCGGATTCGGGCAGCGCCTCCCTCGGCGCCAGCGTGGTGCTGGGCTACTTCGCACAGCACCAAATGGAGACGCTCAACGATACGTCCACGGTGCTCAAAGAACTGATGGACCACACCCGGACTATCGGGATCGGCCCATTACGCAACGCAGCGGGTGCATTCGGTTTTCAGGGCGACGACGTGGAGAAGTCGGTCTCCGTGCTCTCCGGTGGCGAACGGGCTCGGCTTGCACTGCTGAAGATTATGTTCGACTCACCCAACCTTCTGGTTCTGGATGAACCGACCAACCATCTGGACCTCTTAACGAAACGTACGCTCCTTCGGACCCTGAATGACTACGGCGGTACCATCATCTTCGTTTCCCACGACCGCGCCTTCCTGCGGTCCATGGCCACGCAGGTTCTGGAGCTCAGTTCGGCTGGGCCACGGGTCTATCACGGGACCTACGATGAGTACGTAGCCTCCACCGGACGCGAGGCACCGGGCATGCGGACCAGTTGAGGGGACTCCACCTCCGTGCGCGCTCGGTGCGGTGCCGGACGAAGTGCCAGGCACATTTTAACGGCATCTCTTGAGAAGACTTGTTCATGATGTGTCTGGACACGATTCCGTACTCTGTGGGCATCTCATCCGTTTCTTATGGAGTTGAATCGTATAGAGAAGCGGTTCAGGTTGAGAGCCCGAAGTGGGTGGAGATGCACAGTGATGTGTCGGCTGAGTGGAGCATGCGTACCGGTCTGCTTATGGCCACTCATCTTCAACGGCGGGCCGCCACCATGCCTCATCATCTACAGACATTTTGGCGCCGCAATCAGGCAATCTAGCCCGTAAGGAACCGATCACATTGCCGCCCTGTGCCTGAAATCTCTCGAAGATATCAACTTCTACGGAGACGGTTGCAGTGTCAATTTCATCGGTGGCGTCCTGTCGTTCAATCGCTTGAATGCGAACATCATGGGTATGGTTTTGCCGAAACTCCGAGAAGACAGAGCCATTGTCGAGGACCTCAGTGGTCTGGCTGGCCGTCTCCATCAGTGGATCAAAACCACACCCATCTTCAAGAACGATCGCGACCGCTGTCCATTTGTCTGGCGCTTCGGATATGGCTGGTCCATCGCAGTTCATCTGCCATGGTGTCATCACGAGGATCGTGAGTGTTGCAGTGTCGTCTCCTTCACAGAGTTCCTCAAAGACAACGCCCGAATTGAGCTCGAGGTCCTCGTATCCCTCCAGATTGAAATCAATCTGCACGGGTGATTGACGCGCCTCTGGCTCTTCAACAGGATCCGTTTCATCGGGCGTATCCGGTTCGCTGGGTTCGTCTTGTGACTCTCTCGGATCCATCGGATCGAAGGATGGCATCGCATCAGAACCGTTTCCCATGTCCATGAGGTCATTGGATTGGGTGTCGCTCGGTGCATCGTCACTGCACGCCAGAGTGAAGAGTGCACATGTAAATACGATTGTGTTGAATAATTTCATATCTTTCCTCCTTAACCTTTCGGTCATTACCTTCCCACCAGCTCTCTACACTACATTCTTTGTGCCAAGAATGGTTTCGTGATTAAAAGTGTATGATATTATGTGTTTAGAGCATTTATGCTTCGTTTAGACCGCGGGTTTTTCATCGGCCTGGTGAGCGTGGTCACCAGTGTGTGTGACCTTAATGACACACTTTTCCGAAGTGGGTGGTGTTCTGTTTTGACACATTTCGGGGCAGCTGGTTCACGCGGTGCAGCTGATCCAGCGGGCGCACATGGTCTTGAAGGTGCAGGGGGACCGCACGGTCAAGCAGGTGCAAAGGCGTCGGAGGATTCCAGCAGGTCTGACCGGTTCGGCCTGTGTGGCTGGAGTCCCAGGGCAAGTGGCTGCGCCAGGTCTCGCCGGACCCGCCGAAACTCAGGGTGAAGAGTGGGCTCAGGGAACCGCCGGCGCCGATGCTGTGGTGGCTTTCAGTGCGCAGGACGACGAGGTGAATTTGAGGGGTAGATTCCGGGCGAGGAACTCGCGTCGATGACTCCGATGGGTCCGACACCATGCCATCGATTCGGCCCTTCAGACATGGCTGTCAATCCATCATCACTCCCATGAGCATGTACATGTCGGCCTTTCCAGTCGTGGTGTGCACCCGAACCCATCTCACCATCGATGGGTATGATGCCGTGTCCGAAAACCAGCCATTCCGATGCCTAGCCGTCGGATATTCGTTCTGCCTCGGAGTCCGCCGAAAGGCGCCTGATAAAAACGCACTGATGTGTAGGGCACAGCATGGATGCGTGATGGGTGCTCCACATGATGTAGGTGTTGATGCAGGCGCACTGATGTACGCATGGTCCGCTGGATTCATGGGTTCAGTCTTGTCTTGATATCCAGTGAAATCTACACTCCGGGAGCATCTGGTGGTGGGGGACGAGATGCTCTCATATGAACGATGGACGGAGATGATGTTTCATGAGCGACGAGACTGATACAAAGGGCCCCAAAATGGAGAAGACCGAACACACCGACAGTGAGAAGACGCCGCTTCCTGAGGAGAAAACGGCGATCACCCAGCATACGCTGACGCTCCACGGCGAGACCATTGCCTATACCGCAACCACTGGGCTGACCCATCTCCGTAACGAAAAGGAGAAAAAGACGGCAGCGATCTTCTATGTCGCCTACGTCCGTGATGATGTTGAAGATCGAGCCAACCGACCCATTACTTTCTGCTTCAATGGTGGACCGGGGTCGTGCTCCGTGTGGCTTCACCTCGGGGCGTATGGTCCACAGCGGATCAACATGGTGGATGGCGTTATGCCCAAGCCGAACCGCGCCCAACTCATCGACAATGAGTGTACGCTCCTCGACATCACCGACCTCGTTTTCATCGATCCCGTTGGGACCGGATTCAGTCGCGCGGGAGAGGACGGCAAAGCCGAAGATTTCTTTGGTGTTGATGGCGATGCTGACTCCGTATGTCAATTCATTCACCGCTACCTGAGCACCCATCATCGTTGGGCGTCGCCTAAGTTCTTGTCTGGTGAGAGCTACGGCACCACCCGAGCAGGGGCAATGGCCAGTCGTTTACAGGAACAGGGTGTTGCACTCAACGGGCTGGTCTTGGTGAGTTTGGCAGTCAACTTTCAGACCTTCATCTTCGATTTGGGAAATGACCTGCCATACTTGATGTTCCTCCCCACCTTCACGGCTGTCGCCTGGCACCACGGGATGCTGCCCGACCACGTGGACACTGATTTGGACACGCTGCTCACCGAAGTCAGGGAATGGGCTTTTGATGTGTATGCGCCGGCGCTGATGCGTGGTGCAGGGCTACCAGATGACCGTCGCCGGGCCATCGCGGCCCAATTGTCGAGCTATACCGGAATGGATGTCGAGGACATCCTCAATCTGGATATTCGCATTGCAGATATGCGTTTCTCCAAATCCGTGCTCAAGCGGCCTGGATTTACCGTGGGTCGAATGGATGGCCGCTATATTGGCCATGATATTGACCGAGACCATCGTCGCACTCAAAGAGATCCGAGCATCGATGCCCCCATGGCGCCCTACACGGGACTTATCAATGACCACCTTCGTCGGACCTTGGGCTTCGAACATGAGAGTACCTACGACATCTTCAACATGAAGGCGAATGCTGATTGGACATGGGCCCGCAAGCATCGTCTCGGATACCCGGACACCTCCGACGAGCTGCGAAAGGCCATGATTGGGAACCCGCATTTGAAGGTGTTGTTCGCCAATGGTTTGTACGATTTGGCAACGCCCTTCTTCGGTGCTGAATATACGGCTGACCACCTGGAATTGGATGCGGACCTAAGGTCGAATCTCGTGCTGACCTACTACCCCGCAGGTCACATGATGTACTTCCATCGCGAGAGTCATGAAAATCTGAAAAAAGACATCGCAGCGCTCTACAGGGATGCTCTGAGTTAAGGTCTGTTCAAGGTACGTGAACGAGGTGCCAGAAAAAAAGGCGCACACTGTATTCTGCCGACTGAATATGGTGTGGCCGGGCAGTGGGAGAATTCAGGGTGAACAGAGGGGGCAAGCAAAGCCATATGAGAGGGTCTTTAAGTCTCTTTTGTGTTGTTCTTTCTTTTGCATGCTCAACCTCAACGGGCCATTCGGACCAAGACGGTGCGTACGACTCGGGGCGCAGGCCTTCAGTCGTTCCATCTTTGGAACCGGTCAATCTAACGATTGAGCCTCTGAGGATTTGCCTGCCTTCGGTACGTTCCGCACACGCGGACACCGACTGTCAGACACTCTACACAGTCGATCAGGATGGTGTGCTGTCACGAATTGAAGAGGGTGGCGAAATTCGGATATTTGGCACTTTTACTCAAGATGGCCGCCTGGTGAACAAGGGTGTAGTGAGCCATCGTCTATGGCCTGATGGCCGAGTGACACACGCGTACCCTCGGCGTCCACGTTCCACAGACCGATTTCTGCGCGTCCAATTGGTGGCGGATGATCGAGTACGTGTGACATCCCTGATGTCCGTGACGTCCGCGACTCAGGAAGATGATGCGACCTGGCGTATCGATGGTGCCGAGCGCACATCCGGTTCTGTGACTCTCCAAAGGGATGGAACCCTCGTGGGAGAAGGGATTCACCTGCCTCACACCGTCCTGGGCGTTCATCCCAAGAATATGCGCTTTGCGACCTTTGCCACAATCGTCAGTGTCGCGATGCTGCCTTCGGTCAAGACGACGTCCGACCGTATCCGTGTGAAACCGGCGATCTCCGAGACGGATGAGGTTCCAACTACGCCGTGATGCGTTGAGGGTGAGTCACCGATTGAAAGTACGAGTGTTGTGATGCGAAATTATCTATGTCTTGTGTGTGTCTTGGGTCTTCTTGCCTGCAGTGGTGATGACGATGCCGAAGAGTCCATGACGACTGTGGATGCCACGAATGCCATGGATACCATGAATGCCACAGATGCCATGAATGCGCCGACCATCACGCCTGGATGGCGTCATGGGAATACTCTGACTTTCGACGGCACCGAGCGCACCTACTCGCTCTATGCGCCTGCTGCCGAGGCAGTAACCGGATTGGTGATCGCCCTCCATGGCAGTGGTGACACCGTGGAGGGTATGATCGACGAGATGGCCGCTGAACCTGTCGCGGACAGCCATGGTTTCATGTTGGTTGTGCCCCAGGGTTTAGAAAATGGCTGGAATGATGAAGACCCTCCAGGTCACGGACTGGCCGACGATGTGGGCTTCATCGATGCGCTTATTGTGGACCTCCAGACCACCTATCCCAGCCTCCCCTCCCACAAGACCTTTGCCTATGGATTCTCCAATGGTGGTGGCCTGGCCACTCGACTCGCCTGCCAGAGTCGTCATGTGCGTGGGACGGGTGTTATTGGCAATTACCACGCGCCGGAATTATGCGTCGCACGGCCCACTGATTATGCCATCCCCGGTTGGTTTGGCGCAGGTGTCAGGGATGAACAGGTCCCCGTATCCGACGTCCGGTCCACCATGTCGAGCTTTGTGTCCGACCTCACGGACTGTACGGTGAACGGTGCATTGGAGCCCGTGGACGTGGCCGACCTACCTGCAGGTGTAGTGTGCAAGGCGTTCCGCGGCTGTACCCAAGCGCGTCTCTGTGAGTACGCACATTACGAACATGAGGCTCTCCCCGGTTCGCTCCTGGCCATGTGGACCTTTTTGGATGGGCTTTCGATCGATTAGATGCACATCGGAGTCGCCTTCCTATCGGGTAAAGACCCGCGCCCTGCATCTGCGGAGACGGCCCCGTGATCCATGCCCAGAGTGCACCCGTGTCGTCGACATGGCTTTGAACATTCGAACTGGTTTGTTGGATATGGCGATTGACAGGCGTCTAGGTGTCCGTGAAGGCGATGCTCTCGTCTTGGCAGAGTCATTGCTCAGCTGTTACGGTTTCGAACGGGTGCAATCACTATTGTGTGAACAGATCAAGAGTGGATAAGTAGGAGGTAGGTATGGGACGTCTCGCCTGTGTGTGCGCATTCATGGTGGTCTACTGCGGCTGTGAACCTACCGAGGACTCAGAGAAAATCCCCACGGACGCCGTGGTCATATCCTTGGATGGGGCGCGTCCCATGGAGAGTGCAGTCCCCGCGCCCGCTGACGGGTCAACCGCCCTCGATTTCCACATCGCGCTCGACGCCGGTGTGCGCGGAGATGCCACTCGTTCACTGAATGATCAGTTGGTTGGATCCGATACGGTCGACATGCATCTCGATGTGGGACCCCCACTCGATGGTGCGTCGTCGGTGGATGGGGCATCGATGCCCGATGCAGGCCTGTTGGTTGACGCCCATGTACCGCGTTCGCCCTGTGATGGTTTGGCCGATGGCGCTGTGTTATCACACGGCGATTTTGGGCCATGCGAATACGACACCCCCTGTGCACAACGTGGGACTCGGTCCCGTCGCAACGTACTGTGTGAAGATGGACAGGGCATGGAACGCGAAGAGATCACACAGGACGGATGCGACCGTGAGACCGAGGGAATGGTGGTACATCTCGGCGACTATGATGGTGACTGTATCTATGGTGATATTTGTTCTCTCCAAGGCACCCAGAGTCGAATCAATCAAGTCTGTTTTGATGGGTTGGCTATCGAATCCATCGAGACGCGGCCGCTTGAGATGTGTCAACGTATCACCGATGGCACGCCGTGCGGTGAGGGCGGTTTTGAGTGCCTGGCCGGTGCCTGCGCATGTCCGCTGGCAATGCCCGAACCCTGCGGCGAACGGTGCGTCGATGTGAGCCGGGACCGCCAACATTGCGGTGCCTGCGACCAGGTCTGCGCTCGGGGGCAGCTCTGTGTTGCAAGCCAATGCATCGATGCCTGTGGGAACGGCATGGTGGATGTGGCGGCCGGTGAAACCTGCGATGATGGCAACGATCACCCGATGGATGGATGTCACCGATGCCAAGAGGTCGCCGCTGATTTCTGTGTGGAGCAGGTCTGTGACCCCAGTGGCACTCACTTTCAGTACCACATGACATCGATCGCTGTACCGCATCCCATGGGACGTAGCCGAGTGGTGCCGGGGGTTTTCCCCCGTCTTGGACAGAATATTGAGTTTGAAGGGCCCGGAAATCCACCGCCTCAAGCGCCCGTGCAACCCGGTTTTGGCACAGCGGTGGCTTTGGACGGTGATTGGGCATTGGTGGGCGCGCCCGATGGTTTGAGCAGCGCAGACATGGGTGATGTGTACTTCTTTCGGCGAGTCGATGGTGTCTGGCAGCCTCACACTCGGTTGACGGTGGATCCAGGTCGGCCGTCATGCGTGAATGACTGCCAAGATTTCTGTTTCATGTGCGCAGAAATTGAGCGCATGTGCGATGACTTAAATTTCTCTGACGAAGAGTGTGATTTGGAAGTGCCGCCCGAATGCCGGGGTCGCGAGCATATCTGTGGTCAAAATTGCTATCGTGGCATCGGACGGTGCGCCAATAGTCACCAACTCGGCAGTAAAATCGCCCTCGCGGGAGAGCGTGCTGTGCTTTGGTCATGGCACAGCTATTCCTCTGAATTTGAATACGAATACGACCCGATGTTGTACGTGTATCGGCTCATCGATGATGTCTGGACGCCCACGGGAACCCTTTGGCCTGATGGCTTTTTGGCTGAGCGAGAGTGGGGGAACAGCATCGCTATGGATGGGGAAACGATCGTCACAGGGACGCGTAATTCCGAAGATGAAGCGTTGGTGTTTGAAATCATAGATGGACAATGGGTCCAAAGCGCGCTCCTCGGTCCAGGAGAACAGAATATGTGGGTAGGATTCGGTCGCTCTGTAGATATCTCTCGCCATCGCATCGTTGTCGGTGCATGGCGAGGCCAGGGCGCATACATCTTCTCTAGAGACCAGAATGGCTGGCAGCAAGAGACCCGTTTGACCCGTGACAATCTCCCAGACGACGCGCGTTTTGGATGGCGAGTGGCCATTGATAACGACACGGTAGTTGTGGGTTTCTCGCACGCAAATCATCCCACGGTGGTTTTCGAATATGTTGAGGGTCAATGGCAGGAAACTCAGGAATTAGAGCATGGTGGGCCCATTGATTTGGACGGAGACACCTTGGTCATTGATGGTCGTTGGGTGTATCGGCGTCAAGGCGGCTCATTTTCACTCACAGCATTCATCGACCCCACAGTGGTCCCTGAGTTCTCTATGGCGCATGTGTCCGGAGAATTTCTCCTGTACGGGCACCCACAGGCCGATCTCGAGAGCGATGAGAGTGGGACGGCGACGATGATGAAACTTCCAGTGCCACTGTGCATGGCGGGCGGCCAGTGTGTATGCCTCGTCGGCGCGTCCGGTGATCGCTGCCAAGAGAGACCTGCGTGTGGCGATGGTCAACAGCAAGCCGCGGAAGCCTGTGATGATGGCAACCTCGACACCGGTGATGGGTGCTCCGACCACTGCCTCATCGAGGCGCCCTGACCGGAACCGAGAGCCACGAACACGCCTGGATTTTGGCTGTTCTACCGGATCTGTATGCCGCTCACGGCTGTCTCTCGTCTGTGGTTGCTTGACACTTTGGGGCGGTGATCACGTCATCCATGAGTCTCTATCGTCATCGAAATCACGTCTGATTCTCGCCGTCACAATGGGGTACTTTCTCGGGTTTGTCTCAGTCCTCCGACGAGGTGGGATGACTGTCGAGGTCGGTTTGGGAGACCCATCAATGGCCCTATTCATGGGTGGCGTGGCGTCACGGTAGGGGGCGAAGAAGGACGGGCGTCCTCCACGACCGTGCACGCGTCGTTGTCACCTAGATTGCAGGATCCCCGAAGAGCTTCTAATCGAATGTCTTCGAGAGCCGCTGACTCGGCCAACTCTGCGATCTCTTGCAAAGTCGCTGCGCCGGGGGACTGATTGAGAAGCGCCTTCAAGACATGGCGCACTGGGGCGGGCTCACCCGTTTGATCAAGGTAAAAAGCCAAACGTAATTTGGACGGATGGTCCAAGGGGTCCAGCCGGGTTAAGGCTTGATATGTCGACGTCATGAGAGAGGTGTTTCGCCGCATCTTTCGCTGTGTCTCCCACTTTTGGGCAAACTTCCGGAGCCGCTCTACGTTGCCCGCCTTTTCACAGTTTTCCACGATTTTATTAGGATCAGACTTACGGTCGGCAAGGTCGCACAGTGCTCTGCCTAACTCTTTTTCCGTGGGACAGTTTTTGTTGACGAGTTCGATGCGAATGGCGCCTTGGTTCACGTTGAGCACCCAATGTTTGAGGGTGGGTTGTCCACCTCCGTAGGACTCAAATGCCCCATAAATAAGTGCCGGATCGACCTCTCGGGCGCGTCCTTGAGGAATGGAAATCACATCACCGATGCGTAAGCTCGTGATCTCGGGTATGGCTGCGTGAACCACAAAGCTGGGGTCATCGGTGCGTCTATGGGAGGCGCACACAATCACCACTGAGTCCGTGGGCACCTTTGCGCGTAAGCGCCAATCTCCTCCCAACTCATCACACTCACGACGATGTCTGATCTCTCTTTGCCATCGGCCATATTCTTTGCAGCCGTACTGAGTCTTCATTTTTCGCTCAACGGAGCGAATCGTGCAGTAGTGACGGTCTGGTGTGGGTATCTTTTCAGCATCCATGCGCTGCATGAGTTCGGGTTTGCTGGGGCGCTCAGCGCCCGAGTATAGATTCACGGAGGCGGTTTCCACCCACTTCGAGGAACGCAACCGCCATCGATGGTACGATGCGGTACATTCACTGCGAGTGATACGATTATAGTAGCGTTGGTCGTCGCGATCCCAACAGCTGTACCGTTTCTTTTTGACGAAGCCAGGTCGGGTGCGCCAATCGTGGTCCACTCGGAAATTGACCATGTAAACTCGCTCATAGAAGTTTCGTTCGATTTTTTTTCGCTCTTTTTTTGATTGTTCTCGCTGTTTGACCAGTGACTTGTCGAGGCGCCGCATGTCGGCATCATTGCCAATTGTTTCCGATGTTAAACAACGTAAAAGATCGGTGTTATCCACAACCTGAGGTAGTCCCGGCTCATAGTCTTTCATGATCCGAGTGAGGCGTTCGAAGTAGAGTTGAGACGCCAATACGCGCTCTTGGATGCCATGCGGAACCGTGACATCCTGAGAATGGCCTGCGGATCGTCTATCGGAGCTGGGGTCGCTGGGTGCAGAGTTCGACGATGATTCTGATGCCGACGTGAGGTTCTTCTTATCGATGGCCTCCTTCACTTCGAGGTAGATTAATTCTCGCATCTCCTCTTCGGACGGGCTGCAGCCGGTGACGCACATCCAAATGCTCACAGTGCCTAATAGCCAGGGCGTAAAGGAACAGTGCACCATGGTCAATCCTCTCAGGTATAACGTCTTCTTAGGTGGGAATTATGCATCAAAAAATGTGTCTGGCAAGGCCTGAGAAGTCGTCCGTAGCGCGTCTCAAGATGAGCACCCTGCGTGGCAGTGGGATCTGGTTAATCCATTTTTTTTAGATATATATGAGACCTGGAGAGTGTCGGTAATCGATGTGTTCGATCGTGCTTTCTCCTATCTTAAATTGTATCATTCCTCACTTACAGGGGTGTGTCGGAGAACTTAACAGAGAGAAGGGTGTTCTTCGCTTGACTCAGCCAGTCACTCCCTGAACACTTTTGTGGGGTATTTGGCCGCGGAGCGCTCCGCACAACAATTCGCCGCACATCCTTTATGATACCCTATGGGATCAGCGGCTTTGGGGGGGAAATATGTTTGGAATGAATTTTGGGACTGTGGGTCAAGTGACATACGGTGGTTTGAATACGTTCAGCGTCGTCCAAGGTGACGGCGCTTTACCTGATTCCGGCGATGTCATGCGGATAGAAGGGCGCCAGCTGGGTTTTGTGCCTTGGTTACTGGAGCAATTGAACTGGAGTAATCCTCGTTTTTGTTTTAGTGCGTCGAAGCATTTTTTGACGATGTCGAAGGGTGATAATGAGTTTTCCTTCGTACCGACCCGAGAAATTCATTCGGTGTCCGTCGGGTATGGGCGGAATAAAGCCTATATTTTGCTGACTCTGATCAGTTTTATCGGTCTACTGTACTTTTTGCTGATGGGTGTGCTCGGGCTGATTGATGACCGGTCGAGAGTGGTGGAAGAGGCCATGATCGGGGGTGCAGGTGCACTGTTCATGGTGGCAGTATTTTGGTTGCTCTACAAAATGTCAGAAACCATTAAGGTGGTGGCGACTTTAATTTCTGAAGACCGAAGACGGTCTACCTTTGGCGTTCGTCTCAAGTCCAGTATCAGCGGTGCGAAAGTCAGTCCCGAACAGCTTCATGCAGCATACGTAATGATGAAGAAACTGTGTGTGTCTCATAATAAGTTTTATCCCTGAAAAAGACGTTCCCCTCCGGTTTCAATACGCATCAGAGTGTCTGCTGATCATCGTCGATCCCTCGTATAATCGGATCAGATTGGCGGATGCCTTTGAGTGGGTTTGACCGTTTTCAAGTCATGCGTACTTCGTTGACATCCTGAGTGATCTGTCGGGGTCTGATGGGACATCAGACTGAGATTCTCCGGGTTGATATCGCGCGGACTGGCGGTGGAGCCTGAAGGGCTTTCCTCTCAAAAATGATCGATCTCTATGACCGTTCAGGAAACGTGGAGAGACTCTGCAGGGCGTTCCATCGATGGGGCATGAACGATGATATTTCGGCGGTACACGCTGCCCAAAGCGAGAGAGCCGCTCTGGTCTGAAATCTGTCCTGAAGTCGACATGATGCATCGGGCGCTGACAGTGCATTTGAGTCCCATGGATCCCGTGGATGTAGACCGTGCCGCAGTCAACGACCTAATACGTGGGATT
>Ga0160423_10003843_pt1 | contig 12442 bp, 9 predicted proteins | sample CRUFie14St8metaG_FD_108191 | JGI IMG/M metagenome (GOLD analysis project Ga0160423, IMG submission 108191) | Marine microbial communities from the Costa Rica Dome - CRUD Field 142mm St8 metaG | ecosystem: Environmental > Aquatic > Marine > Oceanic > Photic zone | place: Costa Rica: the Eastern... | reverse complement strand
GTCCCTGGCCGACTGTGGGACGATCTCGTCCCGGTGCGGCGCTCCTCTGCTTCGACCGCGCGCCACGCCAGTCCTTCGCTGTGCTCGGGCTCGGGCTCGAGATCGGGATCGGTTGTTGTCGAAGGGGCAGGACGGCCCACGCGGTGTTGCGAGGGCGCGAGGGCGAGCCCAGATCCCCGGGACCGGCCGGGGGATCGGCCAACACATGTGCAGATCGTCTTCGTCGGATGGACAGGAGGGGGTCGACCCGCCCGAGACGTGGAGGAGCAGTCTGCCAGACCTGTTGCGGGACGTGGCCGAGCGAGCGAGGGGGTGGAGGGGGCTGGCGACCTGGAAGCGGGCTGGCATGGCGGCCGGATCCCTCGTCGCCCTCGGCGCGACGGTCGATATCGTTCGCTTCCTCTCGAGCGTGCCCCCCGGCGGCGGCAACGGCCTCCTGGGCTTCGGCGGGGGCGGGGGCGGGGACGGGCTGGACGCTCTCGCCGCGCTCTACACAAACGACTTGGACTCCGACTCGGACGAGGAGACGGACTCGGACTGCGACTCCGAGTCTCAGGTCAGTGGCCGCCGCGATCGTCGCTCCCGCCGGTCGGGCGCCAGCGGGAGTTCCCGCTTCGTGGGGTCCGGTGCGGAGCCCACCGTGGTGTACGACGTCCAAGGCAGGGTGATCGCTACGCTCATGCTCTCTCCTTCGGGTTCCCAAACGCTCGTCCGCGAGGAGGGCGGCGGCAGCAGGCTCCTGCCGCGCGGGTGCGTATTCGGCGTCCCCCTTTCGGAGACCAGCGACTCGGTGTGGCAGGCCATCGTCGCGTCCGAGGACAAGAGGTTCTTCGACCACAATGGAATCGACTTTTTCGGCATCGCCAGGGCCGTCCTGTCTCTTGGGGGCAGGGGCGGCGGGTCCACCATCACCCAACAGCTGGCGAAGAACGTGGCGCTCAACCCCAGCAGGACGGTGACCAGGAAGGTCGTGGAGCTCTTCCTGGCCCTCGGCATCGAGAGGAAGATGAGGAAGAGGAGCATCCTGGAGGCTTACTTGAACACAGTGTACTGGGGGCACGGGGTGTGGGGCGTGGCGGGGGCGAGCGCGGTGTACTTTCGCAAGAAGCCTCGGGACCTGAACCTGGAGGAGGCCTCACTTCTCGCGGGGATCCTGCCCGCCCCGGAGCACCTGTCCCCGTACAGGAACCCAAAGGGCTGTCTGCGAGCGAGGGTTCCGTTCTGAGGAGGATGCTGGCCTGCGGCTACATCACTGACGGGGAGTTTGACCAGGTGGCTTCCAAGAAGCAGCTGCCGAGGTCGATGCTCACCCAGGGGGGCGGGCTCTTGGATGGCGGCAGAGAGACACAGGGAGGGGGCGGGCCTGCTGCCATCGGGGTCCCATTCCGCGCCCCCTACTTTGTCGCGGAGGTCCTTTACCAGCTGAGGGGCTTGTTCACGGACGGCGAGGTCCTGCATAGGGGAGGGCTACAGGTCCACACTACCGTGGACCTCGCCCTACAGGAGCACGCGGAGAGGATTCTGCAGGAGGACGGGGCCAGAATGAGGCTTGGAGAGGACAAGGGGGAGGCGGCCCTGGTGGCCATGGACCCGCACTCCGGGGCGGTCAGAGTGCTCGTGGGCGGCAGGTCATACGCCAAGTCGCCCTACAACAGGGCGATGCTCGCGCTGAGGCAGCCCGGATCGGCCTTCAAGCCAATTGTGTACCTGGCTGCGCTGGCTACAGGACTCGTCACGCCTCGGACGGAGGTTGAGGATGAGGAGATCGTGTTTAGGAGGGAGGGTGACCAGGAGGGCGGGTGGACAGCCATCAGCAAGAAGGACAGGGCGCTGCGGGTGTTGGAGCGCAGGGAGGAGAGGGAAAAGGAGCGGGAGGAGGCAGGGAGGAGGGCTCAGAGGCTCAGGATGGAACATGAGAGGACCCTGAGGTCGCACAGGGAAGCCGCGGAGAGGTGCAGGAGGCGTCTGCAGGCGACACAGCGCAGGATCGCCGAGTACGAAGGCGGTAAGATCGTGCGGAAGCAGTCGTACTTCGACTCGTTGCTGGAGGAATCCTCGCTGCTCGAGGAGGAGCTGCTGAGACTGGAGGAGAGTGTCCCTACCCCGAGCCCAGAGATTCCGCAGCTGGAGCGCCGCTCGATGGTGCGGACGCCCGCCCCGGCCGAGGCACAGGCCTCCAGACGCTCCAGGATCCTTGGGAGGCCCGCCCCGCGCCCTCACTCGTCGTCCTCCGCGGAGGAGGAGGAAGAGGATGAGGAGGTCTCCGACCGCGAGGGGGACTACTGCCCACAGAACTACAGCAGGGAGTACCGGGGGGTGGTGACGCTGAGGCAGAGCCTAGCGGGGAGCTTGAACGTGCCCACGGTGAAGCTAGCCAACCTAATTGGCGTGGATGCTGTGATCGACATGGCGAGGAAGCTGGGGATAAGGGGGAAGCTGCCGTACGAGCTAAGCTTGGCTCTGGGTTCGTGCGAGGTGACCCCTTTCGAGATGGCGCACGCGTTCAACACCATCGCGTCGGGCGGGGTGTGCTCCAGGCCGCACCTGATCACCAAAGTCAGGGATAGCGCGAACAGGGTGGTGTACAGGCACAAGGCGAGCAAGAGGGTGGTCCTGGGGAGGAACATCTGCGCGGACATGCACAGAATGCTGTGCTCCGCAGTGACCGAGGGGACGGGGAGGGCCGCCACCAAGGGGTGGCCGGCCGGGGCTGCGGCGGGGAAGACGGGGACGAGCGACGACTACAGGGACGCGTGGTTCGCGGGTGAGTTCACGGGCCCTGCTGGACCACAACACCTCGTAACGGACGAACGCGGACCGAACGGATGGCTGACGCGATCGGTGTGCGCCTCTCTCTCTCTCTCTCTCTCTCCGTGTCGCAGGGTACGTCCCTCAGCTGACGTGCGTGGTCTGGGTGGGCAGGGACGACAACTCGAGCCTCCCCGGCACCGGTGCGACCCTCGCCGCTCCGGTGTGGGCATCCTTCATGCGCGCGGCCCAGGGCGTTGGGATCCAGACGGAGAAAGGAATGTCGAAACGAAGGGCGAGGGCCAGGTGGCGCGCCCAAGGCAACGAGGAGGACTAGGAAAACGGATCTCTTCATAACAGACACAGTCCTTACGTTTTTGTCTTGTTTTAGGGAAAGAATGGTGTACAGGGTTTTGTTTTGGGGGTGGGTGGGGTTCACTTGCGTCCCGCCCTCTCCAGCATCTTCTTGATGTCATCCTCCTCGTTTTTGAGGTCAAACATGTTCTCAAGGGCGTGCATGTTCTTCAGGGACTCCCCAACGGACTCCGGGTCGCTGGCGTCGCACCTAAGCGCGGCCATGGGCCCGTGCAGGAGTTTGTTCACAATGCCTTTGCTGAGATCCTCCAGCACCCTCCTCTCCTTCTTGCTCAGCCCCTCCCCCACCTTGTTCAGCGCCTTGTCCAGCTCGGCGCGCCTGATGTCCTCCGCCTTGGTCCTGAGCTTCTTGATCGTGGGCACGGTCTCCAGGGAGTCCCTCCAAGCCTCGTAGCCCTGGAGCTCCTCCACGATCAGCACCTCGGCCTCCGCTGCCGCGGCAGCCCTCGCGCTCTTGTTGGCATCCACAACCTCCTTGAGGTCGTCCACGTTGTAGGCGTGGCCGTGGTCGAGCTCGGTGATCTTCGGGTCGATATTCCTGGGCACGGAGATGTCGAAGAACCTCCTCACGCCGCCGACCTGCTCGCACGCCTCCCCCATCGCGGAGACGTCCTCCTTGGTGATCAGAATCTCATCCGAGGAGGACGCGGCGAAGACGACGTCGGCGCTCGCGACACAGTCCATCAGCTTGGGGGAGAGCTCGAAGGTGAAGTCCACCTCGGGGAACTCCTGCTGCAGCTCCTCGCACCTCGGCATGGAGCGGTTGACCACAGTCATCTTGGAGCAGCCCTTGCTGAACAGGTGCTTGACAAGGAGCTTGGACATCTTTCCGGCTCCAACGATGAGGACGGAGGCGCCCTCGAAGTCCCCGGACGGGAGCTTGAGCTGGCAGAGCTCCGCGGCGGCGGAGGACACGGAGACCGCTCCGCTCGCGATGTCCGTCTCACTCCTGACCCTCTTTCCGGCCTGGATGGCCTGCTTGAACAGCGCATTCAGGTGTCTCCCGAACCCCCCACTCTTGAGCTCCTGCTCGTACTCGGTGCCCAGCCTGTGCACGTTCTTGACCTGGGCCAGGATCTGGCCCTCGCCCATCACGAGAGAGTCCAGCCCCCCGCTCACCCTGAGGAGGTGCCTAATGGCGTCGCGGTCGCGCAGCAGGAAGAGGTAGGGCCTGAGCTCCTCGACGGGAACCCCGGACCTGGCGGAGAGCCAGTCCTCGACCTCCTTGACCCCCCGGTGCCACGACAGCGCGTTGCAGTACAACTCCATCCGGTTGCAAGTGGATAGAATGCAGGCCTCGTCTACGTGGGGGTACGACGTGAGCTCCGACACGCAGGCGTTCCAGTCCTCCTCCGCGACGGCGAGCTTCTCCCTGACCTCGACCGGGGCGGTGTGGACGGTGAGGCCCACCGCGATGATCGAGTTCTTCCTCTCCTGGGCGTACCTGTTCACCGTGCTCAGCCTCAGGCGGTCCAGCTCGCTGAACCCGGTCGACGTCGACCCAGGGGCCCCGGCGTCGTCCACCACCTCTGGCTGCACGACGTGGGCGACGTTCACCACAGACGAGGAGCTGGGGCCCTTGCCCGCGGCGCTGGTGGTCACCTTCATCCCGGACTGCTTCCCGGCATCCCTGCCAAAAGCCACGCCGGGCTGCCTGGTCCTGGAAGAAGAACCTTGCTTCCTCGTGCTGGTCGGGGTCGTCGCGTGGAAGGGGCACCGCCCCTTCGCGGCGGCCGTCCTCGGCGTCACCGACACCATGATGATCGGTCTCCTCTACAAGTGCCTCTAGTGCCTGGCGAACGCGCGCGCTCTCGAACACCAAGCACAACGAGCGAGCGGCTGGGTCAGTGGGGCAATCGCGCTCCCCCGGTGTTTCTGGTTTGCTCGCCGACTCAATGACGTCTTCCTGGTCTCTACCAAATCGGAAGAGATCACGATTTCTGGGCCCCACAGCCAATTCGCAAGACCGGATTTGTACATAAAATTCCGACACCCAGCAGCCCCCGAGCCCCCGGCCCCTACCCAATGACATCGCCCGCCCGCCCGAGGATAGATTTGCACGTCATAGACCGAATATATAGATAGAAGGGAAAATCTGGGCGAAAACTTGGATTGCCTGTGTGGAGGTGTGTGCGAGCATAAAGTGTCCAGCCCAGCAATCATCAATGGCAATCCACCTTTGTAAAACCCGGCAAAAAGAAAGATTATACGTTTGTTAAGTTAGCCAAACCCACACTGTGGGCACTCCTCCGCCTCGCTCACTCCTCCGCGTCGTTTCCACCACCCCCGCCGACGGTGGCGTTCACCGCGTTCTCCGAGAAGAACCTGGGCAGCTTGGTGCTGAGCAGTGCCATGGAGACCAAGATGGCCTCCTCGGCCCTGATCGTCCTCGTGCCCTGGCTAGGGCACGTGTTCAGCCACAGGTCGAACAGCTGCTCGCACCCGCCCTCCCTCGACTTGAGCTTGGGGTCGCAGGCGTACGCGCACTCCAGCCCCTCCACCGCACCAAAGCAAACCAGGAGGCTCGAGAATTCGGGGAGGGAGCAGTCGGGCCGGGTTGGGTCGAAGACCTCTCCCCTCTCGCTCGTCCCGATCTTAAGGTCGTACTCCCTGTCGCCGCCCTCGAGCGCCTCGCTCAGCGTTCTCGCCAGCCTCACGCTGTACCCCCAGAAGGACCCCTTCCTACGCCTCGGCTCCCTCGAGTCCACGACCTTGCCCCGGTACCACTCTCCTCCTCCCCCCCCCTCCCCCGCGGCCGCCTCGTCCCCGGCCTTGGGAAACCCCTTGTCCTTCATCCTCACCGTGACCCTCTCCCCAACGCTAAGGGCCCTGTGGACCTTCGCTGGCCTGTCGAGCCCTACGTTTACCAGTGAGTGGTCAGGCTCGGCGTCCGCGCCGCTCGTGCTGGCGGCCACGCGCTCCACCACGCCCTCTCTGTACTTGGTCCACTCCGTAGACCTCGGGTGGTGTGGCGCGTTCAGCGGCGGGAGCAGGCCCACATGCTTGAGGTGCGGGTGCTGCGCGATGAGCGAGCGCCTGAGGTACTGGGGGGTCTCCATGTACTGAAGCACGCGGGCCAGGAAGGCGGCGTGGGATGAGACGGTCTTCTCGCCGCCCTCAGAAGAGGGGGAGTCGTCGATCACGACAACCTCGTCCGCGCAGAAGATCCCGGCGCACCGCGCCACCTGGCCCGCCATCTGCGGCGGACGGACAGACGGAGAGGAGGGAAAACGAGGGCGAGCTAGGGGGTCAGTCCGGGTGACAAATCCCGAGGGGCTGTCGGGCAGGTCTACCCACCATGGTCGCCAGCTCCAGGCTCTGGGCGTTGTCCACCATCGAGCTGCAGACGGCCAGGGACACGGTGAAGGGGACTCCCCTGCACAGTTCGAGGTCGTGAGGGGGAAGTGAGTTGGAGAAGACACGGGTCAGCTGCGCCGAAATTCTTGGGCGTTCGGTCGGACGAAGGAAGGTAGAATCGAATGGGCGGCGGTATCGAAACTGGGCCCCTCGGCCAAGCTTAAGCTTTCCACCCACCTCGTCGGCCCTTTGTCGCCGTTCTCGTTCTGCTGCTGGCCTCCCATTGTGGTCTCCAACCTAGCAGGTCCCCCTCCCTCCCGACTCTCGATTGGACCGTCTGACCCACCCGCGGGAAACCACGCGAATGCCCGCGCTCGGCCTCGCCTTTCCCCTCCTCGCCGCCCCCCAGCAGCACTACCTCTGCTAAGCAGAGTCTGCTTTGGTGGGAGAGCTTCCGGTGCTCGATGGGGAAATCGATCAGAACAGCGGGAAAGTTGGTAAAGTCTGGTTTGGATGAATTCGATGGGCGAGGAGGCGGTCGTCTTTGGAGGGAGGAGGTTCGGGCGTGCCCTTGGGCGAGGCATCGTCTGACTAGTCCAACGTCTCGAACCCACGACACCAGCGAGCGATGTTGCTCCTCCTATATGTTACAAATTACAATGGATTACCGCTTCTGTAAAAAGAAGAGTATCGACCCATCAGTCACACCGATGCCCGGCTGTTCTCGCAACTCGAACAAGCCCAAGTCCTGGAGCACCTTCCTAAAGCTTGTGAGCACCTGGAGCCCCTCTTCCTTTGGTGGTATAAAATTCATCGCCCCGAGACCCCCTGGTTTCAGCACGCGCCCAACATGTGAGTGGAAGTTGGGCGTAAGGAACTGGGCGGGCACACCATCGTCACCAGCGAATACGTCAACGTAAACGAAATTGTAGGACCCTGAACTCGCCTTGAGCACAAATTCATGACCGTCTTGGACGTGGTACCCGTACTGGCTCCCATGTGGTGCGCAGAACCACTCCTTCGCGGCATAGACCATGGCGTCGTCGATTTCGACAGTGTCGACCACTGCCGTAGGTAGAAAATTCCGCATCGCCATTGTCATGACTCCGCCCCTAGCGCCTAATATTAACACGCGCAGGTCTTGCCTTTGCTGCCTCGTCATCTGCAGCGCCTTTACGTGGAACTCGTGAGCAGCAATATAAGAGAAGTCGGATACGTCCAAGCCGAAGGGGTTCAAGCCCGACCTGACAAGGTGGAAGTTGCTCTCAAAAGAAAAAAGCCAGCATAGGCGTCCACATATCGTTGCAGGTCTTTCAAGTTGTTCTGCGCGACCGAGCAGTAGTACTTGTTCGCCACAGGCGCCAGGAAGGTGAAGACCTCAACGGCACTATCCGTCCCGGAGATCTCCGACAAAAATTGCGATTGCCTCCTTCCATAAGAGCAGAAGGATATGCCATTATAATTGATCTCGGGCTCCGCGCAGGGACTCCTACCGCAGATGGGGACACAGGTCTCGCCGTCCACTGCACCGGCAGCGCCAAGAGCAGCGAGGGGGAGGGGCTCGCTCAACTTCTCGCTGGACGGTGCGTGTCCCGCGTCGGTGTTGGCCACGGGCACGCTCCTCGTTGAGCTCGTGACGAACACAATTATTGCGACGGCTAGACCTGCCACAAAGCAAGTTCGCTTGGCTGTGAACAGACACCAACTCGATGAGAAGTCCATCGAAAGCTGGCCCGCCTACGCGGCAAGCTCGCGGTCTTATAGCTTTCCCTTCGAATACTGGTGCAGTATGTATTCGTCCGGGGCGACAGGGTGCTGTACTGTCCTGGTGCGCAACTTACACGTCCCTTTCCGTCCTGCTGGGCAGGAAAAACGAATTGTTTAGGTCTACCGTTTTCTTCTGCGAGGGGGACCAGCTGGTCGACCAGAGTGGAAAATCGTAAACATTTCTGCTTTTGGTGGGAAAGGTGCTGCTGCGTGCTCGATGGAAATTTCGAAGGAAAAAAAAAAAAGGGGGAGGCAGGGTTTTTTTTTCGGAGCAAGACGGCCCAGAGAAGAGCAGGAGAAAGCGAGGGGCGAGGTCCTGGGGCGAGACGCAGTTCAGTGCGTGGGTTTAGGTCGTGTCCCGAGGTCACGGGCCGCCATGAGCGCGAGCAAGGGTTTCTACAGGACGGTCTGCCGGTACCTGCCCACGCTGATGGAGATGTACAAGCTGGACGAGCTGACCACAATAAGGACGTTGCAGCACAACATAAAGCAAAAGTTCTACGAGAACAAAACGATTAAGGACCCGAACGTAAGTCAACGCGAGGGAGACTGGGGAAGAGAGTTGGGATGGAGGCGCTCGGCCGACCGACCCAGCGCCTGCGCGCTCGAGGTCCCATTCTGGACCGGACCGGACCGCTCCAGCAGGAAGGGAGGCTGGGAGAGCTGGTCCTTCCCACCCCGTCTCCCCTTCCCCTCGTTCGAGCGCGAGAGGCGAAGCTCGCCCACCCATCCGTTCGGGAGCCTCGGTCTGACCTTCACCGCATCTCGTCGTCATCGTTGCCCTCCAATTCGCGCAGAGGATCAACGTCATGGTCCACAAAGGGGACGAGGAGCTCAGGCTGCTGCTCCGCATGCACAAGCAGAGGCACCACGTGGTGAGTCCTGCGATCCGGTTCGCACCTCCGCGACACCCCCCCCCCCGCTTTCCGTGTTCCGTTGGCTCTCGCCACCATGACGCTCCTCAGCCTCTGACCTTCCCCTTCTTTTCCTCCTTCTCGAGCACAGATCACAAAGTACGTCGTGATGCACGACCCCTTCGCCACCAAGGCACCCCCAAGCGGATTCCTGGCGCAGTTTTACGCCTCAAACTGAGGTGGCAGATGGGTTATAGGGGGCCCGCGGGAGGCGCCTACGCGTAAACACAAACACACACAATTCTTGATAATATCATCAACTTGTATTGCGAAACCCACGTCTACCAAAGTCTCGTTACTTGGTCGCCCTCTGGCCAGGGCCCCCCGCCCTCTCAGCTCAGCTCACATCACCTCATCACCTGGAGGGGCTCCCTCACGGGCGACGCGCTGATGGCCTCCACCGCATTGGCGGTCTTGGCCTCGGCAGCCCCGTTCTCCTTGTTCAGGCTCAGGTCGCTCACCACGGACTCTGATACGAAGGACTCCTGCTCGCTCCTCCCCGGGCTCGTGCTCCTGGACCTGACCTTCTCGATGGCGCTCCTGATGGCGATGGCCTCGGTGCGCAGCCTGCTGAGCTCCTGCTGCCACGACGAGATCTCCACCAGCCTCTGCTGGGCGTCCTCCTCCTTGGCGCTCATCTTCGTCTGCCACTCCCTCTCCCTCGCCAGCCACTCCTCCTCGAACTCGTCCTTGAGCTGCGACAGCTGGGACCTGAAACCCTCGTCCTGCTCCCTGGTCTGGGCCTGCAGGGCGACGGCGGCGGTCGCCGACTCCATGGCCTCGAGACGAACGCGCTCGAGCTCCTCCCTGCTCTTCACGAGCTCCTCGTGCATCTTCTTGCACTTGCGGACGAGCTCGGCAATGGCGCAAACGCTTACGGCGATTAGGGCGCGGAACATGGCTGCGATATCTGGCTCGTTATTGGCTGTGTCTGCTGCCAATGTTGTTGGAAAGTGAATCGCGGCGGGGTCAGCGAGACGCGGAAAGAATGACGACTCCGCCGAAGTTCCTCGCTCGCAGGGCAATCGCGTGACCCGATCGGGGTGCCGTGCGCCCCCCTCTCGCTGCTCGACCACCCACCCTCTCTGTCACCTACCTCGTGTGTCCGCGATTACGTTCTGTTCTGTGCACTCGCTGTTTGCAGCCTGGCGGTGGCTTGTGCGTTTTGAATTGCGCGCGGGAAGCGAACGCCGGCGGGCGTTACGGAAATCTCTTCTCTGGAAAATCTCTCCTGCCGCGCAAAAAAGGCGCGGGAAGCTACCATTTTTTTGCGTGCGCGGGGGGGCGGCAGGCAAAAGGGCGCGATGGTGGCGAAGGCGGGTCCGAAGAGCGGGTCGCAGGGCAAGCAGCTCGGGTCGGGAGTGTCCGGAATGAAGCGCCGCGGAATGTTCAAGCCGGCCGGCGGGTCCTCCCAGATCGGCGTGCCGAGCATCAGGAGGCTTGCCCGGAGGGGCGGGGTGAAGCGTGTGGGCCGCGGGGTGTACGAGGAGACGAGGCTGTGCCTCCGCTCGTTCCTTGAGCGCGCGCTTAAGGACATCGTCCTTCTGGTCGAGCACACCAGGAGGACCACCGCGACTTCCAACGACGTGGTCTTTGCTCTCAAGAGGAGCGGTATCCACTTGTACGGGTACGGCGGCTTCACCTGCCCCATGACCAGGCAGCAGAGGGTGAAGAGGCTCCGGTCCAAGAAGGTCGGCCCGGGCTCCCCCGCAAGGAGCTCGCGGTCGACGGCACAGGAGACCGTTGAGAGTCCCTCGAGGGAGGACGCCGTGACGCGCGACGGGCTCGTGGAGCTCGTGCAGAAGACCCTGGCGGACTACTTCCTGCGGGAGAGGGCCGACGTGTGCACCATCCGCGGGCTGCGCCGGTTGGTGGGCGAGGCCCGGGGCGTGGAGGTCCCGGACGCGGACCTCAGGGTCTGCCTCCGGCTCCTGCAGGACCAGAACTGCATTATGTGCAGCACGCATGACATTTACCTCATCTGATTTTTAACACGCTAGACGCTTTCCTTGTGGAGAGAGAAACGAGCCCACCGTGAGCGAGGAGGAACGGCGCCGCCTTATCTCGAGGTCTGCGTATATTAAAGAAACAAGGGGGTTTTAGGCCTCGGCCTCCTCCGGCTTCTCCTCGGCGGCGAAGCACGAGTCGAAGGCGGTGGCTGGAGTCTCGTAGATCCTGATCTGCGTGCGGTTTGGCTCCTTGAAAATTAGGTAGGACCCGTCCGCAAAGTTGTCGATTAGGGACAGGAACCCGTGGACGATGCCCCAGGCGTTCTCCTCCTTCAGGTTGATCTGGTTGGAGAACTGCTTGGGCTCGAAGCTCTGGGTTCCCAAGATGGCATGCCTGGAGTTGTCCTTTGGGTGCGTCCTGCTGACGTAACCCAGTTTGAGGATGCCCACCCCGGCGAGCACGGCCTGCGCGGTCCAGCGCGAGAGCTTGCACGAGTTGTTCTTGAGCTCCGTGGCCAGCACAGCGCCCCTCTGCGTCTCCATCTTCTGCCTCCAGTCCACGCCGGTGATCCTTGGGTCAAACTCGTTGAGCGCCCTGAACATGGCGGTCACCTTCTGGCCCTTGGTCTCCATGGCGCCGTCGATGTCGCACCGCACGCACACGTTGTAGGAGTCCCCGAGGGGCCACGACTTGTACACGTGGCCCTTAGTGCTCGGCTGGGTCTCCGGGGCGAAGGGAGACTTCTCACCGAGGTCCATGGTCTCGGAGCCTTGGGCAGTCTTCAGGACCTGCAGGGGAAAGACGGTGTTGATCATGGTGGCCTCCTTGCACAACTTGTACTGGCCGTTGATCGTGTCCTTCTCCGGGTTGATCGGGTCGGGGGAGGTCTCGCTCACGGTCGTCTCGTCGATCACCGCGCCTGGTCGCTTGTCCAAGTAGATCACCCCGTTCTCCTTCTTCACCAAAACATCCCACGAGTAGACCGACCTCGGCGCGCACATCAGGGTCGCCAACACGGTGTCCGTGGCGTACACCGTCGTCTTGCCTTCCTCCCTGTCGTGCGAGGAGGCGTGCTGGGCGAAGACGGGGTCCTCGGACGCGGTGATGTTTGGGGTAAGGTAAGGGACCTGCCTTCTCAGCGCCCTCTCGTTCTTCGGGGTCACCCTCTCGTACGCCTTGTCGTAGAAGGCCAGGCGGCCGCACTGCTTCAAGGTGGTAGCCTCGCCGACCTTGTACGAGAGCTTGTTCAGCGACGACAGCTGGATCTGCTCCAGGACGGTCCACTCTGGCCTGATGTCCACGCTCGCGGCGTACTTGAACCTGTTGAAGTCGCGCCTGTAGTAGTTCCAGTTCTCCTTCCTCTTCGGCCTCTGAAGCTTGGCGGCCTGGGC
>Ga0160423_10003842_pt1 | contig 12442 bp, 11 predicted proteins | sample CRUFie14St8metaG_FD_108191 | JGI IMG/M metagenome (GOLD analysis project Ga0160423, IMG submission 108191) | Marine microbial communities from the Costa Rica Dome - CRUD Field 142mm St8 metaG | ecosystem: Environmental > Aquatic > Marine > Oceanic > Photic zone | place: Costa Rica: the Eastern... | reverse complement strand
TCTACACCATCTGAAGCGTCAGGAGTAGGTGCTTTTCTTGTATTTGTTATGATTGCAGTCGTTTATAAAATTTATCAACCAAAAAAAATATGGGACATTGTAAAAGTTTCAATGAAAGAGAGCGTAATGATAATGTTTATTATTGCGGGCTCATATATATTCGCATTTAGCTTATCCACTCTTTATGTAACACAATCAATCGCACAAACTATTGTAGAAATGGGTTTAAATAAGTGGGTTTTATTTTTCTATATAAATATTTTTCTTTTAATAGCTGGTTTCTTTTTGCCACCAGTTGCAGTAATTGTAATGACTTCAGCAATTCTTCTTCCAATAATTACTCAATTTGGTTTTGATCCTTATTGGTTTGCAATAGTCTTTACAATAAATATGGAGATTGGTTTAATTACTCCACCAGTTGGTTTAAATTTATATATTATAAAAGGTATCACTCCCGATGTTAGTCTTTCTGAAATATTAAAAGGATCAATTCCTTTTATGATGATGATGGTTATTTGTATAATAATATTGTGTATTTTCCCAGAAATAGTAACTTGGTTACCTGACAAATTAATGGGAAAAGCTCTTGCATACTAATAAAAAAATTAATCGTAAAATATCGGTTGCACCTATGATGGATTGTACAGATCGTCATGATAGGTTTTTTTTAAGGCTAATTAGCAAAAACGTTATGCTTTATTCAGAAATGGTTGCAACAAAGTCAGCAATCCATGGCGATAGAGAAAAAATCTTAGGATTTAGAAATGAGGAACAACCTGTTGCACTTCAAGTGGGTGGTTCAGATAAAAAAGAGCTTGCACAAGTAGCAAAATTGGCTGAGGAATATAGTTATAAAGAAATTAACTTAAATCTTGGATGTCCTAGTAAAAAAGTTCAAAAAAATTCTTTTGGTGCCTGTTTAATGAAAGAGCCTGACCTGGTTGCAGAATGTCTGAATGAAATGGTGAATGCTTGCAATATTCCCGTAACGGCCAAAACTAGAATTGGTGTTGATCATATTGAAGATTTTGATTATCTAAATAAATTTGTTAATAAAATCAAAGATGCAGGTTGCAAAACAATTATATTGCATGCAAGAAAAGCAATTTTAAAAGGTCTTACACCAAAGCAAAACCTTTCAATACCAAAATTAAATTATGAGAGAGTTTATGAAATTAAAAAAGAAAATCCTGATTTAGAGGTTATCATTAACGGTGGTATCACAAATATTGAAGATATAAAAAAACATTTAGAAATATGTGATGGCGTTATGATAGGTAGAGCAATTTACCAAAATCCGTACTTTTTATCAGAAATAGAAAAAGAAATATTTAATACTAATAAAATCCCTTCAAGAGAAGATGTGGCTAAGGAAATTTTAAAATATTTAGAGGAGGAAGTGAAAGCAGGAGCAAAAGTAAACCATATTATGAGACACACAGTTGGATTATATCATGGGCAACCAGGTTCTAAAGACTGGAAAAGATATTTAAGTGATAATATGATGGCAAGAGATTCTGACTTTCAAAAAGCCAAACATATTATGACAATTGTTCAGAATAATGAAAAGGCAAATCAAATTAACACTTAATGGAAAATTTAAATTTAAGTGAAATAATAAATTTATTGACCGTTCTTGGTATTGCAGCAGCTGTAGCAGGTTTCATGGCTGGTTTATTAGGTGTAGGTGGTGGAATCATAATGGTACCAGCTTTGTACTATGCTTTTACTGTTTTAGATTTTGATTTAGTGACAAGAATGCATCTATCAGTTGGTACTTCTCTTGCAATAATTATACCTACTTCAATTATTTCAACAAAAACACATATGGAACATGATGCGGTTGATTTTAATATGGTAAAGTCTTTTGGAATTTTTATAGTTTTAGGTGTTCTTTGTGGAACTTTCTTGGCAGTAAGTTTAAAAACACCTGCATTAGTTTTATTTTTTGCAATATTTTCATTTTGTGTTGGTCTATTTTTTATTTTTTTAAGGGAACAATTGATGGATAAACCAAAAAAAATCTCAGAATTAATAAAAAAAATTTCAGGGATATTGATAGGATTTATTTCAGTCCCCTTAGGTATTGGTGGAGGCTCTTTAATGGTACCATTTATGCGAACCTTTGGATATGACATTAGAAAGTCTATTGGGACAGCTGCAGCAGTTGGTTTTTTAATAGCTTTGACTGGTTCAATCACAATGATAACAGGTGGAGAAATAATTGATAATGTAAAATCACCATTCAGTTTTGGTTACATTAATTTGTTAGGTTTTCTTGTATTTGTACCTGTAACAACGGTAATGGCCCGAATTGGAGCCAAAGTTGTTTACAAAATTAATAAAAAGTTATTAAGCAAAATATTTGGCTGTTTTTTGTTGTTAGTTTCTGTTAGGTCCTTCGTTGAATATTTTAATATAAATTAACTAACAAGGTTCCATTGTCCTTATCAATTTTAATAAACGAATACTGGTATTTTATTTTACTTATAGTTTTTGCAGCAACCGCTGTTGGTTTCTTTGCTGGATTATTTGGAATAGGTGGTGGATTGATTTCTGTTCCATGTCTTTTTTTTATATTTGAAACATTAAATATTGAAAAAGATTTTTTAATGCATTTAACAGTTGGTACAGCCTTTACGATAACAATATTCACATCTTCAGCTTCTGTCTTTACCCATTATAAAAATAAATTGGTTGATATAAATGTGGTAAAAACCTTTGGGTTATTTGTTGTTTTAGGTGTTCTTATGGGAACAGTTTTTGCCGCATATATGAGCACAAAAAGTCTTGTTCTTTTTTTTTCAGTAGTTGTTTATGTTTTTGGTGCATACTTAATGCTTGCGAACGAACAAGTTAAGAAAGTTAATGCAAATAAAGCATTTTATCCCAAGGCTATCTTTGGTTTAATGTCAGGATTTATATCTGCACCCATGGGTATTACTGGCGCAATGATGAATGTTCCGTTACTTCGATACTTAGGTCACCCAATAAGTAAATGCATAGGAAGTGCTGCAACAATAGGATTATTTATATCTATAACTGGTTCAGTTGGTTTTTTAATTTCAGGTTTTTACTTTAATGCAAATTTACCTTTTAGTATTGGATTTGTTAATATCCCAGCTTTTTTATTATTTGTTCCAATTACAACTTTTATGGCAAGACTTGGTGCAAACACAGTTTACAAAATGAACAAAATTAAAGCTCAAAGACTTTTTGGAGTTTTTCTTTATGCTGTAGGAACAATTTTTATATACAGGTATTTTAATATTTAATTAATTTTTTGATCGTATTCACCAATTTTCCCTGTCTCTTGTAATAACTTATCAATAAAATAAAAAATCTCTTTTTTTAATTCATCAGATGTCGGGCTTTCAGTAACTACAACTAAAGAGGGCTTGTTTGAAGAAGCTCTAATCAATCCCCAAGATCCATCTTCTAATGAGAATCTAATTCCATTAACTGTAAGTATGTTATTAATTTTCAGTCCTTTAATTTTAAATTCATTGTCTTTTAGTTTATTAATTTTATCAATCATCTCGTCAATGACTCTATATTTTTCATCATCTTTACAAAAAGGACCCATTGTTGGACTTTGAAAGGTTTTAGGTAAACTTTTTATTAAAACATCTAACTTTTCATTTTGATTATCCAAAAGGTTACAAACTTGAATTGCTGAATTGATGCCATCGTCAAAACCATAACCAAGTGGTTGATTAAAAAAGAAATGTCCACTCTTTTCAAAACCAGCAATCGCTTTATCTTCATTTACTTTCCTCTTTATGTATGAATGACCAGTCTTCCAATATATTGTCTTACAATTATTTTTATTTAAAATCTCGTCATTCATGAATAAACCAGTTGACTTTACATCAACTACAAATTTTGAGTTTTTATGTTGATTTGAAATATTTCTAGCAATTAATAATCCAATTTTATCAGCAAAAATTTCGTTACCGCTATTATCTATAACGCCGACTCTGTCTCCATCACCATCAAAACCAAAACCCACATCCGCATTATTTTTTTTTACACATTTTGCAATTTCATGAAGCATTTCCATATTTTCTGGGTTCGGATTGTATCTAGGAAAAGTGTAATCTAGATTACAATCTAGTTCTATTACCTCACATCCGATACTTCTCAAAATTTCAGGTGCAAATATACCAGCCGTACCATTACCGCAAGCAGCAACAACTTTTAATTTTTTTTTTAATTTTGTTTTAGAAAGTTCTTCAATATATACTTTATTAAATTCCTTAACTTCTTCAAATCTTCCCTCTCCCTTTGTAAACTTCTGATTTAATACAATATCTTTAAGTTCTAACATTTCATCTTTGCAGTGTGTAAGACCTTTTTCAATTCCCATTTTGATACCTGTCCAACCATTTTCATTATGGCTAGCAGTTATCATAGCAACTGCATCAGAATTTAGCTTGAACTGTGATAAATAAACTGTAGGCGATAAACAAAGCCCAATATCTTTGACGTTGCATCCAGTAGACAATAAACCCCTTACAAAGTTTTTTTTAACGTTTTCACTATATGATCTGTAATCATGTCCAACTATTACAGTTGGATTTTTCACCTTATTAATTACTTGAGTACCAAAACCTTTACCAACAGACTCAATTCCAAGCTCATTTATACTGTCCGGAAATAGCCATCTTGCGTCGTATTCACGAAAACCGAATTCATCTATTAAGATATTGTCAGACATAATTTATTTCTTAATTAATTTTGACCAAATTGACATGTTTTTCATTATAGCTAAAGAACTCTGGATATTTACTAAAAATTTATCATCTTTCTTGTTTTTTTCAAAATTATCAGAAACTTTTTCTATCTGATTTGCATACAAGGATAGATCAGAGTTTACTATCTTTTTATAATAAGAGCTTCCTTGCGATATTTCTAAGTTGGTTTGTTTATCAGGTAACCATGGACTGTTGATTATTAATTTACCCTTTTGTCCCTCTATAATTGTCTTATTTTGATAATTTTCTTTAAAACTTACTTTAATTTGACATCTGATTTTTTTATTAATTTCAATTTCTGCTTCTGCGAAGTCATCAACATTAGTGTGAGTTAAGTTACCTTTGGTATTTAAAAATTTATAACTATCTGGGTCTTTATAAAATAAATTTAAAATACTTAAAGGATAACAACCTACATCTAATATTGCCCCACCACCCAATTTTTTGTCAAAAAGTCTAGAGTCTGGTTTGATTTTATTAATTTTAAAACCAAAACTTGATTGAATGTTTTTAATTTCTCCTAATTCATTATTTTGAACTATATCTTGGATTATTTTAGTTTGTGGATGAGACCTATATGCAAATCCTTCATAAAAAATTATACGGTTTTTTGTTATGTAATCATAAACTTCTCTACCTTCATCATAATTTAACGTAAATGGTTTTTCACATAAAATATTTTTATTATTTTCGGAACATTTTTTTATTAATTCAAAATGTGTATTGTTAAGAGTTGCTATATATATAGCGTTTATATTTTTATCTTTAATAATTTCATCATAATTATTATAAACTGTCACTTTATTTAAATTGTAATTATCTTTAAAATTTTTGATTTTATTTTTATCTAGGCTTGCTACACTAATTATTTTTGAGTTACTAGTTTCTTTGATTGCACTAGCAAATTTATGACCCATATTTCCAAGACCAATTATTCCCCACTTAATCATTTAGTTAATCAAACCATTGTTTAAGTTTTGAACGAATTTCACTAGATTGTAAATATTCAGGTAGTTTGTCATTACTTATTTTTTTCAATTTGTAATCAAAATTCCATCTTTCTTTATATTTTTCTTTATCAACAAAATGATTAAAAAACATTTCTTTATTATCAATTTTTTTTTGCAAATCTTCCACTGTCAAACCACTTAATTGAAATTCATCATGATGACCAAAATTAGAATATTTTTCGTACATTTTCTCTGCAGTCATTAAGTTTGTAAAATGCCAACCACCATCATTTATAATCTCAAGATTTATATATCTATTATTGGAAAACAAAGTATCTAACCTCCAAAAAGGATATTGTTTATTTTTTAAATTTCTAAGCCATGACATTGAAACCAGTTTTTTTTTCTTAGCTGCTTTAGATCCAAACCAAGGAATTAAGTCATATTGAAGATTAAATTTATAATAAAAGAATAATTGTTTAAAAATTAATATGTCTCTTTTTGAGTTTTTAAATTGTTTTGAGTTCAAGTTAGGTATTTCATCGTTGTCACTTAATATAATCAAATCATTTTCGTTAACATCTGATAGTGATTTAATCATATAGTCATAGGATAAATTTATTCTTTTTAAACTATCGCTCCTTTTTTCAAATGGTTCTGCTAAACCGTTTTTGTCTCCAATAATATTTGGTGGTTCTTCGTCAATAACAATATAAGAAATTTTATCTTTAAACTTTGGATAATTGTTAATATCAAAATTTAATTCTTTTTTTTTTCCACTATGAGAGTATGTAGATTCGCAAACAATGAATTTTTCTACAAAATCATTCAATACATGGAATCGAATATCCATCATTAAATGCTCTGAATAGAAGGTGGTACAGTCAAAGATTCTCATTAATACTCTTTAAATTCTAGGTAAATTGCCTCAATTTTATGGTAAGGCTTACTTTAAATTGTTAATAATTGTAATTTATTAGTTGAATTTTTTTTTGATTGTTCTATAAATGTTCTATTGATTTTTAATTTATATAGTGTATTTAAAGATCTTACACACAACATATAGTTGTTTTTACTAAAAAGTACTAAAAAGGGAGTTAAATGAACAAAGTATTGTCTCAGGCTATTAAGAAAGCTGTCTCTGATTTTAAACCTAAGATTGAAATCAAGGATAAAAACAAGGGTCCCGATCTTTTCTCTCTAAATGACAACACTGAACTATTCCAGAATTCTAAGGGCATTACTATAAAAATAGACAGAACTAGAGATGAAAATTTAACTGATTTTGGCAGAGCAACGTTAAATGATAGGTACCTTGGTGAAAATGAATCATTTCAAGATTTATTTGCGAGAGTTGCAAGTCATTACGCGGATGATAACTTGCACGCACAAAGGTTATACAATTATATTAGTAATTTATGGTTCATGCCGGCAACTCCAGTTTTATCTAATGGTGGAACGACTAGAGGCCTACCGATCTCATGTTTTTTAAATGAAGCTAATGATAGCCTTCAAGGTATTCTAGGTCTTTGGAGTGAAAATGTTTGGTTAGCAGCAAGAGGTGGCGGTATCGGAAGTTATTGGGGTAATTTAAGATCAATAGGTGAAAAAATTGGCAGAGTAGGAAAAACATCAGGAATTATTCCTTTTATAAAAGTTATGGACTCTCTTACAATGGCAATCAGTCAGGGATCATTGAGAAGAGGTTCTGCAGCATGTTATTTACCAATTGACCATCCTGAGATTGAAGAATTTATCGAAATGCGAAGACCAACTGGAGGTGACCCAAATAGAAAATCTCTTAATTTGCATCATGGTGTATTAGTATCAGATGCATTTATGAGAGCAGTTGAACTTGATGAACAGTGGGCACTAAAAAGTCCAAAAGATGGAGCAGTTCAACAAACAGTGTCAGCAAGAAATTTATGGATAAGATTGTTAACAGCAAGAATAGAAACAGGTGAGCCATATATTATTTATATTGATACCGTTAATAGACAAATACCCCAGCATCATAAATTAGCTGGACTAACTGTTAAAACATCAAACTTGTGTAGTGAGATAACTTTGCCTACAGGAATTGACAAAGAGGGAAGAGATAGAACAGCTGTTTGTTGTTTGTCGTCCTTAAATGTAGAAAAGTATGATGAATGGAAAGATGATGAAAAGTTTGTAGATGATGTAATGAGATTTTTAGATAATGTTTTAAGCGATTTTATTAAGAATGCACCTGAAGAATTTAGTGATGCTGTATACTCAGCAACAAAAGAAAGAAGTGTAGGACTTGGTGTAATGGGTCTTCATTCTTATTTTCAAAAAAAGATGATACCTTTGGAGTCTGTAATGAGCAAAGTTTGGAACAAAAAAATATTTGAAAACATTCAAACAAAGGTAGATAAGTCCTCAAAAGATTTAGCTGAGGAGAGAGGTTCTTGCCCTGATGCAGAAGAGTATGGGTTTAAAGAAAGATTTTCAAACAAAACAGCAATTGCACCAACAGCATCTATATCAATTATTTGTGGAGGAACATCTCCTGGTGTTGAACCAATAGCAGCAAATAGTTACACCCACAAAACTCTTTCTGGATCTTTTAATGTTAGAAATAAATATTTAAAAAAATTATTAGAAAAATATGGAAAAGATAATGATGAAGTTTGGTCAAGTATCACAACAAATCAGGGTTCAGTTTCTCACCTAGAATTTTTAACCAAAGAGGAAAAAGATGTATTTAAAACAGCTTTCGAATTAGATCAAAGATGGCTTGTAGACTTAAGTGCGGATAGAACTCCACACATATCTCAAGCACAATCTATTAACTTATTTTTACCTGCTGATGTTCACAAGAAAGATTTACATCAAATTCATTACCAGGCATGGAAAAAAGGTTTGAAAAGCCTTTACTATTGCAGGTCAAAATCAATACAAAGAGCTGAAAATGTCAACGATGCAAATTCAACTGACATCACAGCCAATGTCTATAAATCAAAAAATCAACAACAATCTGAAGAAAACAAATACGAGGAGTGTCTATCATGTCAGTAGCAAAAAAAGAGGAAAGTGGAAAAATAATTCAACCAAAAAAAATGGGATTATTAGTTGAAAATCCTGTTTACAAGCCATTTAGATACCCATGGTGTTATGATGCATGGTTAACACAACAAAGAATTCACTGGCTACCTGAAGAAGTGCCACTAGGCGATGATGTGAGAGATTGGCAAAAAAATTTATCTGTGCCAGAAAAAAATTTAGTAACTCAAATATTTAGATTTTTTACTCAAGCTGATGTTGAGGTTAACAACTGTTATCTTAGACATTACACTACAGTTTTTAAACCGACTGAAGTTTTAATGATGATGACTGCATTTGCTTCAATGGAAACAGTTCATGTTGCAGCGTACTCACACTTACTTGACACAATTGGTATGCCTGAATCTGAATACTCTGCTTTTATGAAATATAAAGAAATGAAAGATAAATATGATTATATGCAAGGCTTCAACGTAAACTCTAAAGAGGACATTGCAAAGACAGTAGCTGTTTTCAGCGCCTTTACTGAAGGATTACAATTATTTGCGAGTTTTGCAATTTTATTAAATTTTCCAAGACACAACAAACTTAAAGGAATGGGTCAGATTGTAACTTGGTCAGTAAGAGATGAAACTCTTCATTGCAATTCAATGATAAGAATATTTAAAGAATTCATAAAAGAGAACCCAGAAATCTGGACACCTAAACTTAAAAAAGAAATTTATGATGCATGCAGAACAATAGTTGAGCACGAGGATGCATTTATTGATTTAGCTTTTGAAATGGGTCCAATGGAAGGATTAACAGCTCAAGAAGTTAAAGATTACATTAGATTTATTGGAAATAGAAGATTGGTTCAATTAGGTTTGGAACCAATTTACGATGTAGAAAAAAATCCGTTAACATGGTTAGATACTATGTTAAACGCTGTAGAGCACATGAACTTTTTTGAAGGAAGGGCCACAGAGTATTCAAAAGCATCAACACAAGGAAGTTGGGTAGACGCTTTTAGTTGATACAACTAATACCAAATGACCAATTTTGGTTTAGTAGTTTTAGGCGCTCACATTGGCATCCATATCAAAGGTGAAATTGAAAAAATTTTACCTGAAAAAGTTTTATTAGTTGAACCAGTTCCACACAACGTAGTGGAAATAAAAAAAAATCTAAATAACTTAGAGGGTATTACAATTGAGCAGGTTGCACTATCTGATAAAAATGAGACTTGTGATTTTTATTTTGTTAAAAACACATCCATACATAAACTAAAAAAACATTGGTCAAGTGGAATAGGATCATTCAATAAACAACATCTCCTTAACCATAAATCAAAAAGATTTAAAATTGAGGAAGAAGATATAGATAAAATTTCCATAGAGGTAATAAGATTTAAAGATCTTGTTGATAAATATAAGATAAATCAAATTGATAAATTATTAGTTGATGTAGAGGGTAGTGAATTTGCAATACTTAATGATATAGATCTTAACTCTGTAAATATTAAAAAAATAATTTTTGAATATAAACATTTTGACGGATATCAAACGACTGGAAAAAAACTCGAGGAAATTTTAAAAAAATTTGAGGAAAACGGATATACAACAAAAAAAATTGATGAAGAAAATATCTTAGCTACTAAAAGCTAAATTATCTTTGATTTAAAGGTACCACTTTCCTATAACTACTTCCTTTGTAACTAGCTAAAGGCCTGATCAATTTATTTGCAGCGTGCTGTTCAAGAATGTGTGCAGACCATCCAGTTATTCTTGATATTACAAATATAGGTGTAAAGAAATCAGTGTCAAAGCCCATTAAATGATAAGTTGGTCCAGTTGGGTAATCTACATTAGGGTAAATATTTTTTCTATCAATCATAACTTTTTCTACAATGTCATATATTTTTTCAAATTTTTTATCTTTCTTAACTTTTGCAACTTTTGAAAAATATTCTCTCATTGTTGGCACTCTTGAATCTCCACTTTTATAAACTCTGTGGCCAAAACCCATTACTACAGCTTTCTTATCTAAAGCATTATTAATCCACTTAAGTGCGTTTTCAGGTTTCTTAATTTTATTCATCATGTGCATGACCTCTTCATTTGCACCTCCATGCAATGGCCCCTTTAAACTAGCTATAGCACCAGTAATTGCACCATGAATATCAGATAAACTACTTGTGATAGTTCTAGCTGTAAAAGTTGACACATTGAAACTATGCTCAGCATATAAAATTAAAGATACATCAAACGCTTTTACTATCTCTTTTTTTGGAACTTTTCCAAAACACATGTAAAAGAAATTTTCTGAAAATGATAGATTGCTTTTAGGGCTTATTATTTTTTTTCCTTTTCTAAGTCTATAAAATGCCGCTAAAGCAGTTGGTGTCTTTGCAAAAATTCTCATGACTTTTCTCATATTGGCTTTAGGTGAATTATCTTTAGTTTCTTTATCCTCAAGGCCCATAATACTTACTGCTGTCCTTGCTACATCCATAGGATGAGATTTTTTTGGAAAATTTTTAATACTATCAATAAGAGATTTAGATAATTTTCTCTCTTTTCTCTCGATTTTTTCAAAGCTTTTTAGCTGTTTATTATCTGGCAGTTCACCATTTAGGATTAAATATGCAACTTCCTCAAATTTACATTTTTCACATAAATCTTGTGCAGCATAACCTCTATAAGTAAGAGAATTAATTTCTGGCATTACTTTAGAAACTTCTGTTTCATCAACAACAATTCCTAATAAACCTTTTTTAATATCTTCTGTCATTATTTATGTCCGTCTGTATTAAAATTATAAATTTTTTTATCTAGTGAATTATATTTTTTATAATCGACTAAATCGTACAATCTACTTCTAGTTTGCATTTTATCAATAACGTTTTTTTGATGTCCATCCTTAAAAATGACCTTTAGACCTTCTTCGACACTTTTCATTGCTAGTCTTTGTGTGGTAACTGGATAAATCACGATATTATAGCCTAAATTTTCTAATTCTTTATAGTTTATTAGGTCTGATTTTCCAAACTCAGTCATATTAGCAAGCAAATATGAATTAAGATTTTTTCTGACTTTTTCAAATTCTTTTTTGTCTTTTAATGCCTCAGGAAATATTATTTCTGCTCCAGCATCAATATAAGCTTTACATCTTTCAATCATTTTATCGATACCTTCAACACCTTTTGCATCTGATCTTGCAATAATTTTAAAATTCTTATCTTTTTTTGCCTTAACGCATTCTTTAATTTTATTTACCATTTTTTTTGTAGAAATAAGTTCTTTATTATCAAGATGACCACATCTTTTTCTTTCTACCTGATCCTCAATATGTACAGCAGTCACCCCAAATTTTTCAAAAGTATTTATAGTTTTTTTACAAGATTTAAAACCTGTATCAATATCAACAATTGTAGGTAAGTTTGTAACTCTTGCTATTTGTTTTGACCTATTACTAACATCCTCTAACGTAGTCAGTCCAATATCTGGATACCCAAGATCGTTAGACATCACTCCACCAGATACATAAACAGCATCATAACCTATTTCCTCAATTAATTTTGCTGTTAATGGATTATAGGCACCTGGAACTCTTAATATTTTATTTGATTTTAATTTTTGATCAAAATCTAATCTTTTTTGACTTGGTTCTTTTTCCACAAAGTGCATTAAAAAATTCCTTTTTTATTATTTTGTTTCAATTTACTTT
>Ga0160423_10003837_pt1 | contig 12453 bp, 11 predicted proteins | sample CRUFie14St8metaG_FD_108191 | JGI IMG/M metagenome (GOLD analysis project Ga0160423, IMG submission 108191) | Marine microbial communities from the Costa Rica Dome - CRUD Field 142mm St8 metaG | ecosystem: Environmental > Aquatic > Marine > Oceanic > Photic zone | place: Costa Rica: the Eastern... | reverse complement strand
TTAATCGTATTGGTTTGTCTTCGCATATATATTTTCCATGCGTCGCTTCCGGATTCTCTTCCTCCACCAGTATCTTTTTCTCCACCAAAAGCTCCACCTATTTCAGCCCCTGATGTCCCAATATTGACATTAGCTATTCCACAATCACTTCCTGAATGCGACAAGAAAAGTTCAGCTTCTCTTAAATTATTCGTCATGATTGCAGAAGATAATCCTTGACTCACATTATTTTGAATTTCGATAGCGTTACTTACTTCACCCGAGTATTTAAGTAAATATAAAACAGGGGCAAAGGTTTCATGTTGAACAATTTTATAATTATTATTAGCTTCTGCTATTGCAGGTTTAACATAGCAACCGCTTTCGTAGCCATCACCAGTCAGGACACCTCCTTCGACAATTATTTTGCCTCCTTCTTTTAATACTTGCTTTAGCGCATCGTTATAGTTTTTCACGGCATCTTTATCAATCAATGGGCCAACATGATTATTTTCATCAAGGGGGTTGCCAATTTTTAATTGACTGTAAGCATCAACTAGCGCTGACTTTACAGTTTCATAAATTGATTCGTGAATGATTAAACGTCTTGTTGAAGTGCATCGTTGGCCAGCTGTACCTACAGCTCCAAAAACAGCCCCGATTATAGTCATTTTAATATCAGCGTCTGGTGTTACAATTATAGCATTGTTTCCGCCTAGTTCAAGTAATGATTTCCCAAGGCGTTCACCAACAGTTTTGGCTACAATTTTACCCATCCGAGTTGATCCAGTTGCAGAAACTAATGGAATTCTAGTATCTTTTGTTATTAGTGATCCTATTTTATAGTCTCCATTTATCAGACAAGATATTCCTTCTGGAAGGTTGTTTTTTGCAAACACATCAGCTGCAATTTTTTGACACGCAATCCCACAGAGAGGGGTTTTTTCTGAAGGCTTCCAAACACATACATCTCCACAAATCCAAGCTAATGCAGTGTTCCAAGCCCATACAGCAACGGGGAAATTAAATGCAGAAATTATTCCAACTATCCCTAGGGGGTGGTATTGTTCATACATTCTGTGGCCAGGCCTCTCAGAATGCATTGTTAATCCATGTAATTGCCTTGATAGCCCAACAGCAAAGTCGCATATGTCAATCATTTCTTGAACCTCACCTAATCCTTCTTGTAGGCTTTTACCCATCTCATATGAAACCAGTTTCCCAAGAGGGCTTTTTAATTCCCTTAGGCGGTCTCCAAATTGTCTAACAATTTCACCTCTTTGAGGGGCTGGCATTAATCGCCAAGTTTTAAATGCTGAAGAAGCAGTATTAATTATTTTCTCAAAGTCATCTTTAGTTGTAACTGAAACAGAGCCAATTTTTTTGCCATCTACGGGTGAAAAAGAATCTATTATTTTAGTTGAATTAGTCCATTTCAAACCTGTCGAGGTTCCATAATTTTGCTGCTTAATGTCCAATGCATCTAGAATGCTGTTAAGATTTATTTTCTTTTTCATTATTTGTTGTGATTTGATAATGGCTTAAAGTTAAACTAATTTTTTATCCTTACCATTTTGAATATGGTATTTGTGTTAATTGAGAATTATAATATTTTTTTACACCAGTAACCTCTTTTCCAATCCATGGTGGTTTTTCAAAGTATTGATTTTTATTTTTGAGTTCAATTTCGGCAATTATTAATCCGTTATTATTAGAATGAAATTCATCCACTTCAAATGTACTGCCCTTATATTCAATCAAACTTCTTGTTTTTTCAATTATATCCGATTCGCAAAGCAATATGAGCCTGTTAGCATCTTCTTTAGAAATTTCTTTTTCCCATTCAAAACGGCTTAACTCATCTTTCGAGGCACTACCTTTAACTGTTATATATCCTTTTTCGTCAACAATCCTTATTCTTACTGATCGCTTTGGTTCAACACAAAGGTATCCTTGCCTTATACTATGCTTTGATAAAATGTTTTTTTTATAGTTTTCTGATACTACCAAAAATTTACGCTCTATTTCAATCATTTATGGGCATGAGGTTATTAATAAACCTTAAATTTACAGCATGTTATCCGAATTACCAATTCGAAAGATTATTCATATTGACATGGATGCTTTTTATGCATCAGTTGAGCAAATGGATAACCCCAAGTTAAGAAACTTACCTTTAGCTGTGGGAGGCTCTGGAAAGCGAGGTGTTGTTAGCGCAGCAAGTTATGAGGCAAGAAAATTTGGTGTTCGTAGCGCTATTTCTGGGGTATTAGCTAAAAAGCTATGTCCTGGTTTGATTTTTGTTCCACCAAGATTTGATAGGTATAAAGAAATTTCGTTAAGAATCCGATCCATTTTTTTAGAGTACTCTGATTTAGTTGAACCGCTATCTTTGGATGAGGCTTATATCGACGTTACAGAAAACAAAAAAGGGATTGAAAGCGCAACACTAATTGCTAAAGAAATAAGACATAAAATTGAGACAAAAATTGGTTTGACTGCTTCTGCAGGAATCTCAGTTAACAAGTTTGTTGCTAAAGTTGCTAGCGATTATAATAAACCCAATGGACAAAAAACAGTACCACCTGAAGAAGTAATTTCTTTTGTAGAATCTTTGGACATTAGGAAATTTCATGGCATAGGTAAAGCGACGGCAAAAAAAATGTATGAATTAGGCATTTTTACAGGTAATGATCTTAGAAACAAATCCCTTTCTTTTTTAGAAGAATATTTTGGCAAGTCCGGCCTGTATTTTCATCAAATAGTAAGAGGTATACATACAAGTCCAGTAAAACCAAATAGAATTAGAAAGTCACTTGCTGCTGAGCAAACTTTTTTAAAGAACTTGTCAAGCGAAATTTTTTTAATAAAGAAGTTAGATAAAATAAGCGAAGAGGTTTCAAATAGGCTCAAAAAAGCTGGTATAGCAGGAAAAACTATTACCTTAAAAATTAAATACAGTGACTTTAATGTAAATACACGATCTAAAACATTGAATTATTTTATTTCAACAAAGGATGTAATTTTAGAACACTCTAAAGATCTTTTGTTTCAAAAAAAGCTTGAGAATTCTGTCAGATTGATTGGGATTTCGGTATCCAACTTGAACACTCTTACAAACGAAAAGAAGTTAAGCAAAAATCAGAATATTTCTTTTCAACTAAAGTTCGAATTTTAGCTTATTAGCCTTTTACTTGATTAATCCTAAGAGTGTTTACCATCCCTTTTTCATGTATTGGCATAGCAGCTAAGCTAATAACCATATCGCCAGGCTCTAAATAGCCTTTCTCAAGGGCCATTTTGTTTACGTCTTCTAAAGTTTCGTCTGTGGAAACAAATTTGTCATAATAAAATGCGCGAACCCCCCATAGTAAATTTAATCTTGATATAATTCTTTTATTTGAAGAATATACAAGTATGTGTGCTTTTGGCCTCCATGCTGAAATTTGAAAAGCAGTGTATCCACTATTAGTCAGTGTTGAAATTCCTCTAGCATTGATTTGATTTGCCATGTGAGCTGCATGATAACATATAGACTTGGTTATATACCGCTTAGTTTTAATATGGGGATGCTTTTGAGGGACATCAATTAGTTCAGAATTCTCAACAGACTTAATTATATCTGACATTTTTTGTATAACTTCTACTGGGTACTTTCCTACAGAAGTTTCTCCCGACAGCATTACTGCGTCTGCTCCGTCCATTACAGAGTTTGCAACATCATTAACTTCTGCTCTACTTGGAGTTAAGCTTTCGATCATCGATTCCATCATTTGTGTAGCTATAATTACAGGAATTCTAGCTTGTTTAGCGCGGCGAACCAATTGTTTTTGAATTAAAGGAACTTCTTGGGCTGGTATTTCTACGCCTAAATCTCCTCTTGCAACCATAAGGCCATCACATGATGTTATTATTGAATCTATATTTCTTACAGCTTCTGGTTTTTCAATTTTAGCGATTATTGGAATTTTATAGCTGCTATTTTTAGCAATTATTTCCTCTAATTCTTTCAAGTCTTTTGCATTACGAACAAATGATAAAGCAATCCAGTCAACTTCTTGTGAAATTGCAAATAGTGCGTCTTCTTTATCTTTTTTAGTTAATGCTGGTTGAGAGATATTGGTATTTGGAAGATTGACCCCTTTTTTGGATTTTAAAGCACCTCCCTGTATCACCTTTGCTTTTACTTGGTTGATTTTGTTTGTTGATAAAACTTCAAAAATTAATTTACCGTCGTCAAGCAGTATTTTTTCACCTGCTTTTGTTTCTTTAGGTAAACGATCATAGTTCATGTAAACGCGCTCTTTAGTCCCTTCAAATTTTTCGCCAGTTTCAAATGTTATTACATCACTATTAGAAACTATTACACCTTCTTTCATCACACCAACCCTCAGCTTAGGCCCTTGAAGATCAGCTAGAATAGCAGCATTGTATCCGTATTCTTCATTGATTTCCCGGATATATTTTATATTGTTTTCAACTACTTTATAATCTGCATGTGAAAAGTTTATTCTAAATACGTTAACACCAGTTGCTATCAACTCTAATAACATTTTTTTTGTACTAATAGCTGGACCTAAAGTGGCAACAATTTTTGTTTTTTTTCTTTTGTATGACATTAATCTAATATTAAGTATTCTTTTGATTTTATATTACATAAATCAACATTATATACCATGTTTATGTCTGGTATTTTATTTATAGTTGATATAATTTTTTGGTTAGGGCTAGTTTGTCCATCAATTTTAAGAAAATAGTCAACAGAGGGGTGGTCTTCCAAGAGATTAACAGTCTTTATTGTTGCTTCCGGGCTATTTGCAAACAGGCCTTGCCCTTGATTTTTTTGTTCAACTTTACAGCTGTTTTTTATCAAATTCCAATTGGTATCAAAAACTATATTATTCCACTCGAAAACTGGGAAAAGATTCTCTGAGTCTGTCCCTGTGTCAAGATCAAAATCTTTACGATTTAATTTAGAGCCTAGATTTAAGTTAAGGGCGTGGGCTAATCTGTAGTCTTCTAGTTCCGTTCGAATAGCGTAAAGACAATAATCAATATTTTCTAAATCATCTAAAGTAAGTTTGTGAATAGCCATTCTTATTAAAAATAATTATGTAAATATAGAGATAATACTACAATGTTAATCAACTTCTTTCTGACGTGTTGATCTAATTATTTACGAAAACGATTTAGTAATATGTTAGTAGCCATACACTTTTTTATGATTTAATTTTATTTTGAAGCGCAAAATAAGCTCTTTGGGCCGCTTTTTCTTCTGCTTTTTTTCTTGACGTAGACCTTGCTTTAGCTATAATTTTATTATTAATTTTTAAGCGTGCCGTGAAATGTTTAAGTTTTTCAGCAGTTTGGTCTTCAGTACACTCAAAATTTAATTTTAGTTTTTTCTTTTGACACCATTCAATAATCAAACTCTTGTAGCTTGTTATTTTGCCTTCAAGTTTAGAAATATTCACGTGAGGATTTATTATTCTTTTGTGAATGAAGGCTTCACATGTTTTAAAGCCCTGGTCTAGAAACACGGCCCCAACAATTGCTTCCAAAAGATTTCCATGGGTGTTTTCGCCAAATCTTGAAAGCTCAAGATTAGACTTCATAAGTTCTATTAACTTCAATTCAAAACCTATTTTGTTTAAATGCTCACGGCTTACAATTTTTGACCGCATTTTTGTTAAATATCCCTCGTTTGCTTGAGGTACTGCATTAAAAAGATATTTAGCAATTACTCCTCCTAAAATAGCATCACCTACATACTCAAGGCGCTCATAATTAAATGGGTTGCCATCCTTGTCTTTTTCATTTGTTGATCCGTGAGTTAAAGCTTTTTCATAAAGGTCAATTGAACTTGGTTTAAACCCTAATAATTTTTCAAGCTTTAGGCGGAGAGGGTTTTTATTGTTGAATTTGAATATGTTCTGGATTATATTCAAAAGCAATTAATTAATCTAATTTTTTAAAGACCACACAAGCGTTATGTCCTCCGAAACCAAAAGTATTACTCATAGCAATATTTACAGTTCTTTTTTGTGCTTTGTTGAGGGTTAGATTTAGTTTTGAATCAATATTATCATCTGGTGTTGAATGATTAATTGTTGGCGGAACAATGTTATTTTGAATTGACAATATTGAGGCAATTGCTTCGATTGCTCCAGCTGCGCCCAGCAAATGACCGGTCATAGACTTAGTAGAATTAATATTTATATTTTTTGCATGATCGCCAAAAACTCTACTTATAGCCTTTAGCTCAGCTACATCTCCTAAAGGCGTCGAAGTGCCATGGGTGTTAATAGCATCTACTTCTTCAGGTTTTATACCTGCATTTGCTAAACAGTTTTTCATCACTGCTGTGACTCCTAATCCCTCAGGGTGTGGAGCAGTCATATGATGTGCATCAGATGATAGGCCGCCTCCAATTAGCTCAGCATAAATACTTGCTCCACGCCTTTTCGCATGCTCATACTCCTCAAGGATCAGTGCTCCAGCACCTTCGCCTAATACAAAGCCATCTCTTGTAGCGTCAAAAGGTCTTGATGCTGTCTTCGGGGTTTCATTTCTTGTTGATAGCGCATGCATAGCGTTGAATCCTCCAACTCCAGCTTCGTTTATTGTTGCTTCACTTCCACCAGTAACAATAACGTCGCAGTGTCCTAAACGAATATAATTTAGGGAATCTATTATTGCATTAGCCGAGGAAGCACAAGCAGAGACTGTAGCGTAGTTTGGCCCCATGAAACCATATTTTATTGATATATTTCCTGGGGCAATATCGGCAATTATTTTTGGTATAAAAAAAGGGTTAAATCTTGGTGTTCCGTTTCCAGTAGCAAAATTTGAAACTTCAGTCTGAAAAGTATCAATACCGCCGATTCCAGCACCCCAAATTACCCCAACTCGGAACTTATCTATTTTATCTAAATTAAGTTTTGCATCTTTTATAGCTTCGTCAGAGGCCACAATTGCATATTGTGCAAACTTATCAGTTTTTCTAGCTTCTTTTCTATCGAAGAAATCACTTACATTATAGTTTTTTAATTCGCAGGCAAATTTTGTCTTGAAATGCTCTGTATTAAAGTAAGTTATTGGCGCACAGCCGCTTTGCCCTGAAACTAAACCATTCCAAAATTGTTCTTTGTTGTTACCAACAGGTGTTAATGCACCCATACCAGTAACAACAACTCTCTTCAATTCCATAAAAGATTATGATTTAATACTATTTTGCAGCTTCAATGTAAGAAATAGCTTGACCTACAGTAGCAATATTTTCTGCTTGATCATCTGGAATTTGGATATCGAACTCTTTTTCGAATTCCATAATTAGTTCAACTGTGTCTAAAGAATCTGCTCCTAGGTCATTTGTGAAGCTTGCTTCAGTTACTACCTCATTTTCATCAACACCTAATTTGTCTACGATAATCGCTTTTACTCTTGATGCTATGTCTGACATAATATTTAATTTTAAGTTAAAGTTAGGATGCAAAAATAAAAAACTTTATTTTAATAAATGCTAATAAGCAAAAAATGTGTCAAATCTTTTCATATAATATTTAATTCTGCTCTAGTTACATGTTTATTTAGAAATATATTTCTTTTTTTTGTAAAAGAGTATTTATTAATAAATAATGAAACATATTGCGATTTTTGCATCTGGTTCAGGAACAAATGCCGAGAATATAATTAAATTCTTTAAAAAAGAAGCTGATGTTAAAGTAAGTCTCGTACTTTGCAACAGATCTGACGCATATGTTTTAAAGAGAGCTAGTAAGCTATCGACTAGGACTTATATTTTTGATAAAGCAGAATTGCTAAGTAAAAGCGGAGTGCTAAGGGTCCTTGACGAAGCGAAGATTGACTTGGTTGTTTTAGCAGGGTTTTTATGGAAATTACCTACAATATTACTAGATAAATATGTAAATAAGGTTATAAATATACACCCATCACTTTTGCCAAAGTATGGAGGTAAGGGAATGTACGGTGAGTTTGTACATAAAGCAGTAGTTCGTAATAAAGAAACAGAAACAGGCATAACAATACATTTTGTAAATCCTAACTATGACGAGGGGGAAATAATTTTTCAAGCTAAGTGTAGTATTGCCGCTGATGATGATCCTGTTGATGTCGCTAATAAAGTTCATGACTTAGAAATGAAGCATTTTCCATTATTGATCAAAAAGATTCTTGATACCAATGCCTAAAAAGAAAAAAAAATTCTATACTGTCTGGAAAGGACACAAAAAAGGAGTCTATGGCTCTTGGGATGAATGTAAAGCTCAAATAATAAACTATAGAGGGGCAGAGTATAAATCTTTTTCGACAAAAAAATCTGCCGAAGAGGCTTTTAAAATTACATACATTGAATGTGTTTCAAAGTTAAATAATAGTAGTGCATTAAATTCTTATGAAAAAAGTCTTAGCCAACTAGATTATTTTTCTATCTCCGTTGATGCATCATCAAGCGGTAATCCAGGAACCATGGAATACAGAGGTGTAGACACAAAAACTAAAACAGTTTTATTTCATAAAGGGCCATTCAGTAAAGCAACTAATAATATTGGTGAATTTTTAGCAATAGTACATGGGCTAGCATACCTAAAGAAGATTAGAAGTAATCGAAAGTTATATACAGATTCAGAGACAGCTATAAGCTGGGTTAAGAAAAAAAAATGTAATACAAAATTAGTTTGTTTAAAAGAAAATGGGGTCTTATTTGACTTAATTAAGCGAGCAGAGCTATGGTTAAAAGAGAATTCTTTTAACACAAGAATAGTTAAATGGGAGACCAAGGCTTGGGGCGAAATTCCAGCTGATTTTGGCAGAAAATAGTTGCATACAATTCATTAAAAATTTATTTCATTAACCCTAAAAATTATGTAAGTTTGTTGCTTAATTACCTGTTCTATGAACAAGCTTCTGATTGTGGGAACAGTTGCATTTGATGCAATTGAAACACCATTCGGTAAAACCAATAAAATTCTTGGTGGTTCTGCACCATATATTGGATTGTCAGCAGCTCAATTTGATATTCAAAGCGCTATTGTTTCAGTAGTTGGAGGAGACTTTCCAATTGAATATATAAAATCTCTTCAAGAATATAATATAGACACATCATCTATTGACGTTATTGTTGATGAAAAAACATTCTTTTGGGAAGGGCGCTATCTTAAAAATATGAATCAGAGAGAAACCATTACTACTGATTTAAACGTGCTTACAAAATTTAAACCAAATGTTCCAGAAAGCTTTAAAGATTCGGATGTAGTTGTTCTTGGTAATTTATCTCCAAAGTACCAAAAAGCCGTGATTTCTCAAATTACAAATAAAGATGCTCTAATTATTTTAGACACAATGAACTTTTGGATGGATAACAATCTTGATGAATTGCTATCTGTATTGAGTGATGTCAATGTGATAACAATTAATGAAGAAGAAGCCAGGCAATTAACAGGAGAATATTCTCTGATAAAAGCTGCAAAAAAGATATTTACAATGGGCCCTGAAAATGTAATAATTAAAAAGGGTGAACATGGAGCTCTTTTGTTTAGTAAAGGAAACATGTTTTTTGCTCCAGCTCTTCCATTAGAGTCTGTTTTCGACCCTACTGGAGCAGGAGACACATTTGCCGGTGGTTTTGCCGGATATATAACACAGTCTAAAGACTTTTCATTTAAAAACATTAAACGTGCAATCATTTACGGATCAGCAATTGCCTCATTTTCAGTTGAAGAGTTTGGCCCTAAAAGATTGTTTAAACTGGACAAGCATCAATTAGAAAACCGATTGAAAGTTTTTAAAAAATTGACTGAATTTGAAATCTAACTTAGCCTTTAAATTTATAACTTTGATAAATACTGCCGCTATAAAAATATTAACCAAAATGCAAGACCCTCTCACAAATGAGTGATGCAATTAAACATGAATGTGGTATTGCCCACATAAGATTACTTAAACCTTTAGAATTTTATAAGAAAAAGTATGGGACTGCTTTTTATGGCATCAATAAGATGTATCTTATTATGGAAAAGCAGCACAACAGAGGTCAAGACGGTGCTGGGTTTGCAAGTATTAAGCTTGACATGAAGCCTGGTGAGCGTTACATAAGCCGCGTTAGGTCTGTTGCCCAGCAACCAATTCAGGATATTTTTTCTCAAATTAATGATAGGATTAATTCAGTCATTGAAAAAAATCCGCAATGCAGATCAGATGTTTCAAGCAATAAACAACTAATTCCATATTTAGGTGAAGTCATGCTTGGACATGTAAGATATGGAACTTTTGGTAAAAATAGCGTTGAAAGCGTTCACCCTTTTTTAAGGCAAAATAATTGGATGCACAGAAATTTAATTTTAGCTGGTAATTTTAATATGACAAATGTTCGTCAGCTTTTCAACAACCTTGTTGAAATTGGCCAGCATCCAAAGGATTACACAGACACTATTACCATAATGGAAAAAATTGGGCACTTCTTGGATGATGCTGTATATAAGTTATACAAAAAGTTAAAAAAAGAAGGATTTAATAAAGTTGAGTGTTCGTCAATTATTGCCGAAAGGTTGAATATTAAAAAAATATTAAAAAAAGCCTCAAAGGACTGGGACGGCGGCTATGCCATGGCCGGTATGATTGGCCATGGAGATTCATTTGTTTTTAGGGATCCGTCAGGAATTAGACCTGCATATTATTACATTGATGATGAAGTTGTTGTAGTTGCATCTGAAAGACCAGTTATTCAAACAGTTTTTAATGTTGACTTTGAATCGGTTCATGAACTACCGCCGGGAAGTGCTATAATTTCAAAAAAGAATGGTGAGACTAAAATCACTCAAATTATTGAGCCTAAAGAACGAAAGGCTTGTTCTTTTGAAAGAATATATTTTTCAAGAGGAAGCGATGTGGAAATTTATCAGGAAAGGAAATTATTAGGGAAGTTAATTGTGCCAGAAGTTTTAAAAAATGTTAATTATGATATTGAAAATACAGTTTTTTCATTTATTCCAAACACAGCTGAAACATCATTTTTGGGGATGATTGAGTCTGTTGAAGAGTTTTTAAATAAACGTAAAACCGAAGCAATATTGAAGGGCAAAAGGAGTTTATCGGCAGAAAAAGTCACTCAAGTTTTATCCCAAAGAACTAGGATTGAAAAAATAGCCATTAAAGATGTCAAACTAAGAACATTTATAACTGAAGATAGTAGTCGAGATGATTTAGTAGCACATGTTTACGATGTGACATACGGTGTTGTAAAACCAGAAGATAATCTTGTCATAATTGATGACAGTATTGTAAGAGGCACGACTTTAAAAAAGAGCATTTTGAAGATGATGGACCGATTGTCGCCAAAAAAGATAATAGTTGTATCTTCAGCACCTCAAATACGATATCCAGATTGCTATGGTATAGATATGGCCAATTTAGAATGTCTGGTAGCCTTTCAGGCAGCTCTGTCATTATTAAAAGATTCAGGCCAAGAAAGCCTAATTGTTAAAGTTTACAATAAATGTAAGGAACAGGAAAACTTTGAGGATTCAAAAGTTGAAAACTTTGTAAAAGAAATTTATCAACCTTTTTCGTCGCAAGAGATCTCAGATAGAATTTCTACATTGCTAAGTGATGATGATATTAATGCTGAGGTTAAAATAATTTTCCAAACAATAGAAAGTCTACATAAAGCTTGTCCAAAGAACTTAGGAGACTGGTATTTTACAGGGGATTACCCTACTCATGGCGGGAATAGGGTTGTAAATCAAGCATTTATTAATTTCTATGAAGGGAAGAAAGAAAGGGCTTATTAAGCTTTTAAACTAAAAAAAATGCATTTCATCTAAAAATGACTTGCGATATGCATTTAAAGTATATATTTGAGATACCATAACATAAGTAGGTTAAGTTCATGGTAGATTTGGGGCAAAAAAGGTGAACATCTGTTCACCTTTTTTATTTTATTTTGATGATTCGTATCGTTTTGACACCTCTTTCCAGTTTATTAAATCGAAAAAAGCATTTATGTAGTCGGGGCGTCTGTTTTGGTAATTCAAATAGTATGCATGTTCCCATACATCAATCCCAAGTATTGGGACTCCACCACAACCAATTCCAGGCATCAGGGGATTATCTTGATTGGGAGTTGAGCAAACTTCAACTTCCCCACCCTTTTTTACACACAGCCATGCCCATCCAGAACCAAACTGTGTCGCTGCTGCCTTAGAAAAAGCAGATTTAAAGTTTTCAAAAGAATCAAATTCATTTATAATAGCTTCTTTTAGTTCGTCTGAAACTTCACCTTTATCAATTGGGCTAATTACTTTCCAAAATAGACTATGATTATAATATCCGCCGGCATTATTTCTTAATGCACTGTTGGACATGTTTAAATTTACCATTATTGATTCAATACTTTTACCTTCTAGGTCTGACCCAGAAATTGCTGCATTAAGCTTGGAAGTATAACCATTGTGATGT
>Ga0160423_10003836_pt1 | contig 12453 bp, 16 predicted proteins | sample CRUFie14St8metaG_FD_108191 | JGI IMG/M metagenome (GOLD analysis project Ga0160423, IMG submission 108191) | Marine microbial communities from the Costa Rica Dome - CRUD Field 142mm St8 metaG | ecosystem: Environmental > Aquatic > Marine > Oceanic > Photic zone | place: Costa Rica: the Eastern... | reverse complement strand
TGACAAAAATTTTATAGGTTATGACCCGTCATCGTGTCATAAAGCAGTTAACAAATATATTGAGTGGATACCAACTAACGAGCCTGTAAGTACGTCTTGTTTTATTACCGACCTTTGTCTAACCGACGTAACTAAAGCTTCTGGCGTTAAAAGAAAAGTAGCTTGGATATTGGAACCTAGAAGTATTCATCCTCACGTGTATGATTGGATTGAACAAAACAATAGATTGTTTGATTATGTATTAACTTTTGATCAACAACTTATAGATAAAGGAGAAAATTATCTCTATTACCCTCACGGTAGATGTTGGATTCATCATTATAATAACGAAGAAAAATCTAAACTTTGTAGCACCTTTGCATCCGTAAAAGCTCAAGCATTGGGTCATAGATTAAGACATCAAATTGTAGACAGATTTAAGAATACCCACGATATTGATTGTTTTGGTGGGTATCCAAAAAATTACATTGAAAAGAAAGAAGACGGACTTAATGAATATTATTTTTCAATTACTGTAGAGAATGCAATCGTACCCGGTTACTGGACTGAAAAGTTAGTTGATTGTTTTGCTACCAAAACCATTCCAATATATTGGGGTGACGAACTTTCAGTAAACAAATTTTTTGATGAAGACGGTATCATTTATTTTAACTCAATAGATGAACTTGGTGAAATCTTAAATAATATTACCCCTGATCTTTATAATGAAAAAATTAAAGCAGTGGAAAATAATTTTAATCTTGTAGAAGAATATACTATTCCAGAAGATTGGATTTATTTAAATTATCCTTTTTTGTTTGACAAATGAAATTAAATGCATCTTTTATAATTTTTTATCAATACGATCACGATGATAGAAAACGAAATTTAGATATTTTAATAAAATATATTAGTAAAAATTTTTCAGAAGTTGAAATAGTTGTTATACAGCAACTTCGTAATTTAGAAGATGCTAAAAATATACCCAATTCTTTAAATCAAAAAAATGTCACTCATTCAGTTATGGGTGATATGACCGTACATTTTAATAAATTACAAGGTTATAATTTAGGCGTTAAATTAGCAAAATATAATAATCTTATTTTCAATGATGTAGATATTATTTTTAACCCTAATGCTATTTTAGACTCTATTAATCTTATAGAAGAGGATCATGATAAAATTATACAACCCTATGATGGTTACGTTTATGGTTTAAGACTATCTAGTATTGATAGATTTGAAGAGTCATTGGACTTTAATCTCTTGTTAGATTTCATAGGAGATTATGATAAATTTCAAATACGAACTGAAAACGAACACGTAAGATTAAAAAATATTGGCTCTACTGGAGGAGGTTTAATTTGTAAAAGAAATACACTTAAAAGAGTATTTGGTTTTAACCCTAATTTTAAAGGTTGGGGATTCGAAGATAATGAAACAAAAATTAGATTTAACAAATTAGGTTTTCCATTTATAAATCTAGACAGAAAAAACCCTATGGTACATATAGAACATAGAGGAGCTAAAAGAAGTTCAGCTGAACTTCCTCATTTTTACGATAACAAATCTGAGCAAGATAAAATAACTCAAATGACTCATTCTCAACTAATTGAATATTGCAGTAAATGGAATATATAAATGTAAATGATTACAGTTAACCTAAAAGGAGGTATAGGAAACCAGCTTTATCAAATTGCTGCAGCATATAGTTTAGCTAAAGATAATAACACCGAGTTTTTCATTAATACCGACTATAAAGGGTGGACTGCAATGCAAGGCAAAAACCCTGATACTTACAAAAATTCATTATTTAAAAATTTTAAATATAAACAATTCAAACCTGAATTTAATTATACTGAAAAAAAATTTAGATATAATAAAATTCCTTATATAGATCATACTTTTTCAATTGAGGGTTATTTTCAAAGCTATCTTTATTTTAAAGAACATTTAGAAGATCTTAGAAAATTATTTACCTTTTACAATAATGAAACTAAATTAGACCTATCTGTTAAAGTTCAAAATAGATTAGATAAATTTAGGGAAGAAGGTAAACATGTTGTAGGGGTTCATACTAGAGGTGGAGATTATAAATTAAACCCTGATATTTTTCCATTGCCTGACGAAAAATATTATAAAAGAGCAATGTCTAAATTTGATGTAGATAATACAGTTTTTCTTTATTGTACAGATGATACATCTACTTTAAATCAATTTAAATTTGATAAAAATAACATTCACGTAAATGGAGATGAAATGTTAGAACTATGTCTTCTTTCTCATTGTGATTCTCTTATTATGGCTAATAGTAGTTTTAGTGCTTGGGCTAGTTATTTGATTAAGGAAAAGTATAGTGTATATTGCCCTAAAGTTTGGTTTGGTAAATCAGTAGATACAACCGACTTATTTGACCCATCATGGATAAAATTGTAGACAAATATTATATAAAACAACCTGCAGGTATTGGTGATATTTTTTATTGTCTTAAAATAGCTAAACGTATTTTAAGCGACGGTAAAGCTAAGGAAGTCATATGGCCGGTTGCCGATGTTTTTAATTATATAGGCGATTATATAAAATACCCTGGTTTATCATTTCCTACAATGAGTAATGGTGATTTAGACAAACTAAGTTACACTGAAAATTTTATTTTAGAAATTCAATCTGCAGATGCATTATATCCTAAACTTTCTATTATGTCTGCAAAATACCATATGGTGGGTTTAAAAGAAGATGATGCATTAGATTATTTTGAATATGAAAGAAACTATGAAAGAGAAGATGCTCTTTTTGAGAAATTAAAATTAGATAAAAATAGTGAGTTTGTATTTGTAAGTGAAATTTATGGATCACCTCCTACTTCTTCTAGACATTCGATACCTATTAATACAGATAAACGTATTGTTTTTAATACATACTATGATGATGTAAATTTATTTGATTGGTGCGGGGTGTTAGAAAATGCATCTGAAATTCATATGGTTGATACAAGCTTTATGTATCTTATGGAAAAATTAGATTGTAAAGGTAATAATTTTAATCTTTATAGTAGGTATAAACCTTCTAACTTTAACGTAATAAAACACATTCCTAAAAAAATAAAATGGAATTTAATTGATTGGTAATATGGGTAATATAAACATTTTTGATCTTAACGAAATTATTGAAAAAAATAAAGCTTCAGTTTTTATCGAAACTGGTACTTTAAATGGTGATGGAGTAGAACACGCTTTAAAGTATAATTTTAAAAAAATAATCTCTATTGAAATTATTCCTGAAGTAGCAGAAATAGCAAGGAAAAAATTTGCTGATAAACCAAACGTAGAAATTATTACAGGTCATTCTACAGATGTGTTAAAAGAAATTTTACCTACAATTGATGAAAACATTTTATTTTGGTTAGATGCTCATTTTCCTGGTTGTGATGCTAATCATAAAACATATGATGAAATAAAAAAAATGGATTATAGTTTAAATCTTCCTTTAGAGGATGAAATTAATTTAATTTTTGATAGAGTAGGTAAATACAAAGATGCTATGATTTGTGATGATCTTTGGATTTATGAAGACGTAACTGAAAATAATTTAACTGATTTTGATACTCATTGCGCTGCACACAATCATAATATAACATTAGAAGAAATAAACCCTGGTAAAGACCTGTCTTTTCTTTATAATAAGTTTGGTAAAACTCATGAATTTAAAAAAGTATATACGCATCAAGGTTTTGTAATAGTTTACCCAAAGATATGATTATTAAAGATTATAAAGACGATAAAAGGTGGGAAGGTTTACCTAAAGATAGATTAACTGAACTCAACGTATCACCTAGTTGGTATTTAACTGCTTTATTTAAAACAGTAGATAGCAACATCTTAAAAAATTATAATATAGCAATTGAAACTGGTACATTTGAAGGTTACTCAACAATTTATTTTGCAGAAATTTTTAACAAAGTATACACTGTCGAAAAATATGTAAAGGGTGGTAATATGTATACTAGTAAAAACTTAACTGAAGAATATAAAAAGATTAACGATATTCATAATAATGTTGAATTTTTTGAAGGAGACTCTCCTAAATTTTTGGAACAACTTTTACCTACATTAGATGAACCTGCTTTTATTCTATTAGATGCGCATGCTCATCAGCATACCCCGGTAAGAGAAGAACTTGAAACAATAAAGAAATTTTCTAACACTAAAGATCATATTATTATGATTGATGATACCTTAGATATAGATTCCATGGCAGGTAACTGGCCTTCTCAATTAGAAATTATTGAGATGTTAAAGAATATAAATCCTCAATATGATGTTAACTTTACAGAGTATGGTAGAAGAATTTTAGTTGCACATGAACTTAGTAAATGATATACCTATAGGTAAAGAGTTTCCTTGTATTATTAATGCAATAGTAGAAGTAGAAAAAGACACTAATGCAAAATATGAATATGACGAAGAACTTAATATCTTTAGATTAAGTCGGTGCCTTTTTAGCAGTATGAGATACACATGTTCTTATGGGTTTGTACCTCAAACTTATGCTCTAGATGATGACCCGTTAGATGTATTAATTTATAATAATGTACCTATTCGTACTAGCACTTTAGTTGAGTGTCAACCTATTGCTTGTTTAGATATGGACGATACCGGAAAAAAAGATTATAAAGTTTTAGCTGTACCAACCTCACATGTAAAAGAGTATAAAAGTATTAAAGATCTAGACCCTCATTGGGTATCAACTACTTATAATTTCTTTACCCACTATAAAGATTTAGAAGAGACAAAAACTGTAACATTAAACGGTTGGTTATCTAGATCAGATACAAAAAAAATTATATCCGCTGCACATAAACGTTGGTTATCTTTGCGGATGTGATATAATAAGTATATGTTTAATGTATATAAATACGATGGTAATCTTCTTCATAGCAGATTTGCATATAAGTTTTTCAAAGATAAAGTTTTACCTATTGGTAATCTAGTTTCATTTAGAGCTCCTATGGAGGTTCTTGCTGACGGTATGATTGACCAAGAGGATGTAGATAAGCAAGAGTTTATTTGGAGTGATGACTCAATTAATTTTCTATGGGAAATTCCTATACTAAATGACCCTTTTGGTGCAGTAGCTTATCAAAGACTATTCAATACTTGTATTGCTAATATTCTAGCTAAACCTGAATACCTTGATTGCTCTATCTATATGGATGGTGACGATATTATGGTTCAGAAAGAGTTTACTCAAGGTGGTGTTACTCAGCAAGAAGGTAAGGTTAGTGTTAGTATTACATATGTTAAAGATGGTGTTGCTCTTGGTCATACCGGTCTTAATGTTGTAGCTGGTAAAAAAGCTCCTGCATTTGCATTTAGCACTAATTTTACTGACGAACAAGTGAATAATTTCTGCAGTGAAGTTAATAAAGCATTTTATGAACTTAATGATGATATGTTTGTAGCAACAAGCAAAGTAATTATTAAGTAATTATATGGCTGATAAAGAAAACAAATACCCAGAAAATGTTGATGGTGAATATTATGTAGACGATCAATGTATTGATTGTGATCTTTGTAGAGAAACTGCACCAAGTAATTTTACAAGACAAGTAGATGAAGGGTATTCGTACGTTTATAAGCAACCAGATAATGATGTAGAAAAAGTTGAATGTGAAGAGGCAATGGAAGGGTGCCCAGTAGAGGCTATAGGAAATGATTGAAATATTAAATTGTTCTGAATCTGATTGTCCTAAAGATTTTAATGAATTGGCAGTTTCAGGAGAAACGTATATAAGAACTTGTATGACTTGTTGGAAAAGAGTTGTATTAGCATTAGATAAAAATCATGCTGATTCATATTTAGAGACAGGAGATAAAGTTGCTTTAGAAACTGTTGATAATATATCTTAATTTATGCTTAATATATTTCAAATCTTAAATGATATAATTGTTACTAAGAAGGGCGACCTTTTGGATAACGTTGAGGATGAAGATCAATTTATACCGTTTATTGTATGTAGGTGGTTAAGTATGTACTCTCCCGAGTATGCTCAAATTATAAATGAAACAACCAACAAACATTACAATATATTTGATACAAAAAAAGAATGGTATGAATATTTGATCAAAGTATTACCTAAAGGTTCACCTGGACGTATTCATTATATCAAGAAAGAAAAGAGAAAAGAAATGAATAACTTTGACGAGATAGTAAAGTTTCTTGCTAAACGTTTCGAGATATCTCGTCGTGAAGTAGAACAATATTTAGATACAGAAAAAATAGATATAACTAAAATAAAATCTGCATTGAAATAATAAAAAAAGCTAATAAGTCTTTACATGTCTAAGGCAGAAAAAAGTATTGACTTATTAGCTCCAAAAAAGAGTCTAATCGACTTATCAGACCCTACTCAAGGATTCGATTCCACCTTGATGGGGTATTCCCTTTCTACGTTAATGGAGGATGTTATCCTTGTTCGTTATGTAGACTCTAATGACGATGGTACAGCTATCCTTCGTAATGGTATTATGATTCCAATTAATGCTGATACTAAAGCATGGCGTATTGGTGAAGTTTTACTTAAAGGTACTAAAACCGAATATGTTAATGTTGGTGATCATGTTATGTTTCCAAACAATCTTGGAATTCCTATTAACAATATTGACGTTGATGGTATTGGCAACGTAAAGAAGGGATTATTCTTAAACGAAGCTCGGATCTTTGGAATCGTCAAACCTAATGCTAGTTAGTAGATCACAACTTATTAATATTCTTAAAGAAAATGTCTGTGAAGTAAAATTTAACAGACGTATACCGGTGCAGGGTAAACCACTTACCAGACGTATGCTCTGCACCAATAGTTTTACTTTACTAAATAGCGAAAATGGTAGACTTACTTTAAACTATAGACCCACTTCTAGATTACCAAATTATAATCCTGCTGTAAAAGATCTTATTATTACATGGGATATTTTTATGCAAAATTATAGACAAGTAAATTGCAATCAACAAGTAGATTTGATTAGAACTATTCCTGCTAATGAAGAGTTTTGGAAATATTTTACTGAAAATTTACAAACGTTGACTACAGAACAAAAAATAAATTTCCAAAACACATGATTATAAAAGTAATAGAGGAAGTTGAGCATAATTTTAAAGGATTTTTTCTTAATAATATTAATTTTGTTATAAATGAAAAAATTATTAAGAAGGGAAAATTGATTAATATTTCTATAAAGGATTTCTTTATTTGTTTTCAATTAGAAATACCCAAGGGAGGTATTAAAACTTTTGAAATACCTTACCCATTTAATTTAAGAGCAGGTAAAAAAGCTATAATTTTTGATTACAGATTAGATACTTTAACTCATAGCGATCCTTTAAAATTTGTTAAAGCCAAAAATTTTAAACCTAAAAAGAACTCAAAATTTTATGATGTTCAAATGACAATGAAAATAGTATGAAGAAATATTTTAGCGTTTTTAGCGGTATAATTTATGAACTAGATGAAAAATATACCAATGAGTTAGACTGCGGTCAACTTGAAATTACTAACCACCCTAAATCAAGTTGTAAGAAATGTTATGGAAGAGGTTATATTCATAAAAATATAAAAACCGATCATTACGAAATGTGTAGCTGCTGTTTAAAAGATGCATCTCCTACCTTTTTAAAAGCTGCATCTGAACATCAAATTGAAGACGTTCAGCTTAACACTAAAAAATCTGACTTTAATTCCATTGTTGATGACATATACTCATGATATATGTTTAGTAAATATCTGAGTAAATTTCCTTATGGATATAATCCATCTGATGCTCAAGTAAAACTTATCAAAGAGATTGAGAAAGCTTTTAACGATGGTTATAGATTTGTTATAGCTTCTGCTCCTACAGGTACAGGCAAAAGCTTTGTACCGAGGACTCTTGGTAATGTGAGTGCAAGACCTACTCCTGCATTTAAGAGTTTGATCAATTCATATGCAGCATATACTCAAGATTTTGCAGGTAACTATACAAATGAAGCTGAATGTTTATCTGAGCCGTCATTCGGTACCTTTGCATTAACTATTACTAAACAATTACAAGATCAATATAAAAAACTATTTGATGATATTGATGTATTAAAAGGTAAACAAAATTATCTATGTGATATCGACGATTCATTTGATGTAGATACAGCACCTTGTACGTATACTAAAAATTTAAAGAACGAATGTTGGGGTAAAGGTTGCTGTAATTATTATACAAATCGTAATTATGCATTAACTAGTCAGTTCTCAGTTCTTAACTATAAAATGTTTTTGAGTTTACCTGGTCATATCAAACGTAAAAACTTTTTGATATGTGATGAGGCATCTGAGTTAGAAGAAGAACTAGTAAGACGTTTTAGTGCTCATATAGATTATACTCGACTTAATCTTAATAATGTTGAGCATACTATTCTTAAATCTGACAAATATGACGTTCAGTATAGATGGTTAACTAATCTTATATTCAATATAACCGAAACGATTGAATCACTTACTAGTAGAAATAGCAATAAGGTTATGACATTATCACAGCCTGAAGCAGCTAGATTGAAATATTTGCGTAATCTTCATGGTAATTTATCTACTGTAGAACAAACATGGCATAAATGTGAGTATATTGTCGACTTCACAAGGAACGGTGTTAGTTTTACCCCTCTTAAAGTTAACAATCTATCAAATAGTTTATTTGATTATGGTGATAATATACTTCTAATGTCAGCTACTATTACGGATCATGCATCATATGCAAAGACGTTAGGTATTAAACGTTACAAATATATTGAGAGTCCTTCTGCGTTCGATCCAAACAAGTCTCCAATATATATGATGAAGGAACCGGTACTTAACTATAGCAATTTGCAAAAAAATTTACCAAAGATTGCTAGGTATTGTCAAGCTATAGCAGATAATCATCCAAACGAGAAAGGCATTATACATACTCATTCATTAGATATATGTAGATATTTGCAAGAAAGACTAAAAGGTGATAGATTCTTGTTTAGAGAAGATTCAGCTAATAATGAAAAACTACTTGCAAGCCATTACGCAACTGACAAACCTACTGTTTTGGTATCACCCTCACTTACATTTGGTACAGATTTGAATGGAGATAAAGGCAGATTTCAAATTATTGTTAAAACTCCATACCCACCTCTTGGTAATAAACGTATTAAAAAGATGGCTAATTTAGATCCTGATTGGTATCAACAAAAGACATTAAGTGCATTTATTCAAACTACAGGTAGATGCACTAGATCTAAAGCTGATTACTCAGTTACATACGTTATTGATGGTAAAGCTCGTAAATTATTATTAGATAATAAAGATAAACTACCAGAACATTTCATTGAGCGGTTGAAATGAATAAATATTTTCAATGCGTTGGAAGTCGACATACTTTGAAATACAAGATCTTATTATACAATTTGCTAATGCGTTTGATAGTATAGTTATTGGAAGGTATAATAAGAATCGTGAGCAAAAGGATAGAATCTTTGTAAGATATCTTTACGCTCCTAAACAACGTGTATTGTATGATATAATTAATAAAGCTAAAACCATTACATTACCTGTTGTAACTATTAATGTAGCAAGTATTACTAGAGATAATGATAGGGTTTTTAATAAGCTACCAGACGTTAATGGGTTTTATTATGGTAATGAAAATGTAAGCAACAAATACAATGCTCCTACCCCTGTTAATATTGATATAAATTTTTCTATATTAACAAGATATCAATTAGATATGGATCAAATTTTATCTAATTTTATCCCCTATAACAACCCATACATTATTATAAGTTGGCCGGTACCAGCAGCATTATCTAATCTATCTGAAAAACAAGAAATAAGAAGTGAGGTTCTTTGGAGTGGTGATATTAGTATGTCATATCCTATTGAACTTCAAGCATCAGATAAAGCAAGAGTTACAGCAGATACGACATTTACTATAAAAGGTTGGATATTTCCTGCAGCTCAAAATGATGTTGATAATATATACGTTGTTAATTCTAATTTTTACGCTGTTAGTGGTACTGAAAATACCGGCACGGTACTTGAACTAGATAATTACCCAACATTGAGAACTCAATTGTCTGGTTTATCTGCAATAACAGAAACAGTAACAGTATCGGCTACACAAAACGAAATAGAAGCATTTGAGTTGAATCAATCATAATGAAGAGATTTGGACAAAAATTTAACGTTAAGAGTAATTCAAGTAATAAACTAATTTACAGCGAATTTCAAAAGGATTTTATTTTTAAATCCCCGTTTATTGGTAAGATTGGCGATAATGGTAATACTTTAGGTCAACCGTCATCTTATCAAGTTTATCTTAGCGCATCTGAAACTTCTACATTTTTATCTACTTCATTAAGTGCTAATTTAAGTAGTGTTGATTTATATTCAGGTTTAAGTACATTATCTTCTTCTTACCCTGCTTTTTCTGGTTATAATGTAGTAGATTTAGGTATTACACCTTACTTCGACGTTTCTAACAGTACCGTTCAGGTTGGTTTAGGTGCATTATCTGGATTAGCTACAGGTCATTTTAGATTTATTTTAACCGGCCCCGGAGGATATCTTGTATTTCCAGGAGATGGTTACGGTAATAATAACTACGACAGTCCATTTTATATCCAATCAAGATTAGCTGCTGTAACTCCTACCCCTACAGCTACAGCAACTCCAGACGCCACGCCTACTCAAACGAGAACAAGGACACAAACACCAACCCAAACATCAACTTTAACTAACACACCTACTCAAACAGTTACTGGTAGTAAAACCCCAACTCAAACAAGAACACCAACCAGAACAGCAACTCAAACAAAAACACCTAACATCACACCAACACAAACCAAGACTATTACACAATCACCTACGACAACCCGCACTAACACTCAAACACCTACAGCTACAGCTACAATTACTATAACATCTACTTTAACTAAAACACCCACCAATACCCCCGATGTAACACCCACTCAAACAAGAACACGTTCTCAGACACCTACTCAGACTAAAACTTCAACTCAAACTCGCACACAACAACCTACACCTACTAGAACACCAACAAGAACAAAATCTCAAACTAGAACACAAACTCCTACTAGAACACAAACTCCTACAAATACAAGAACAGTTTCACAATCACCTACCCAAACTCGTACACCTACCCAAACTTCTACTGTTACTAACACACCTACTAATACGACAACTAATACACCCACTGTTACGCAAACCACTACAAATACCAGAACACCGACACAAACCCCTACAAATACAAAGACAGTTACTCAATCACCTACTACTACCCCTACTTTAACTCAAACGCCAACTAACACAACATCATTAACTCAAACACCAACTAACACAACATCATTAACTCAAACAAGAACTCAAACACCAACTCAGACTTCAACAAGAACTCAAACACCTACACAAACCCGAACTAGATCACAGACACCTACACAAACCCGTACTAGAACACGTACATCAACTCAAACACCAACTCAGACTCAGACACCAACTCAGACTAAGACACCAACTCATACACCAACATCCACCCGCACTAGATCTCAAACACGAACTCAGACACCAACTCAAACACGAACTCACACACAGACGCCTACTCAGACACCAACTCAGACTCGCACACCAACACAAACGAGAACGCATACCCAAACTCCAACTACACCACCTCCGGAATTTATGAACGCTACTGGAGGTACAATTACTTTCTCAGGGCTATATAAAATTCATACATTTACTTCTGTTGGAACTAATACATTCAATGTAACTACTTTAGGAAGCGTCAGTAGTAATAATATTGTAGACTATCTTATTGTAGGCGGCGGTGGTGGAGGTAATGGAGGAAGATCAGGTATCTATAGCGGTGTAGGTGCTGGAGGTGCTGGTGGTGTGTTAGATTCAAACGTCCAACTAACTGTATCCGGAAATTATAATGTTATAGTTGGTGATGGGGGACAAGGAGCAACAAATAGTCAACAAGTTCATAAGGGTGAAAATAGTATTTTTAATAGTTTAACAGCTTTAGGCGGAGGTCCCGGACAAGGCCCTCATAGTAATCAAAGCCCTGGTGGTGGTTCCGGCGGTGGTGGAGGTAGCAGTGGTGGGCCCGGTAGCGGTACCGTAGGTCAGGGAAATGACGGTGGAAGCAAAGGTGCGGGTGTCGTAGCTGGCGGCGGCGGAGGCGGCGGAGCCGGAGCAGCAGGTTCAAGTGGTTCTGGTTATAATGGCGGTGCAGGCGGAAACGGGATTAGCAGTAGTATCACAGGATCCTCTGTAACTTATGCAGGTGGAGGCGGTGGTGGTGCAGGTGATGTATCAGGGTCTCCTGGTGCCGGTGGCTCCGGTGGCGGGGGTAATGGTGGTCCACAGACTGTTAGTGGTTCTTCCGGTACAGATGGTTTAGGAGG
>Ga0160423_10003835_pt1 | contig 12455 bp, 10 predicted proteins | sample CRUFie14St8metaG_FD_108191 | JGI IMG/M metagenome (GOLD analysis project Ga0160423, IMG submission 108191) | Marine microbial communities from the Costa Rica Dome - CRUD Field 142mm St8 metaG | ecosystem: Environmental > Aquatic > Marine > Oceanic > Photic zone | place: Costa Rica: the Eastern... | reverse complement strand
TTTTTAGTGAGAACGGTCTGAGAGATCTACTAGAAGATAATTCAAAATCAGATGATAGATTGTATCCAACTGTTCACTTAAAGGGCAAAGATATTGAAGTTGCTCTGACTCATAGCAAAACTCAATATAGTGAAGAATATCATTCTTTTGTTAATGGTCAGAACACAACTCAGGGTGGTACACACTTAGCTGCATTTAGAGAAGCCTTTGTAAAAACGATAAGAGACTTTTTTGGAAAAAATTATGACTCTTCAGACATAAGAAAGTCAATTATTTCAGCTATAGCAATCAAGGTAATGGAACCCGTTTTTGAGAGTCAAACAAAAACAAAACTAGGTTCAACTGAAATGGGAGGTGGTTTACCAACAGTTCGAACATTTATCAATGACTTCATTAAAAATAACCTTGATAATTACCTTCACAAGAACCCAAATGTTGCAGAATCTATTCAACGAAAAATATTGCAAGCTGAGCGTGAACGGAAAGAACTGTCAGGAATTCGTAAAATTGCGAAAGAACGTGCTAAAAAAGCTAGTCTTCACAATAAAAAACTTAGAGATTGTAGAGTTCATTTTGGTGATACTAAAAACAATAGGAATTTAGAAACAACGCTTTTTATAACTGAAGGAGATTCTGCCTCAGGGAGTATTACAAAATCTAGAGATGTTAATACCCAAGCTGTATTTAGTTTAAAAGGGAAACCATTAAACTGCTATGGTTTGACTAAAAAAATTGTTTACGAGAATGAAGAATTTAATTTGTTACAAGCCGCATTGAACATTGAGGAGTCAATTGAATATTTAAGGTATAATAATATAGTAATTGCAACTGATGCAGATGTCGATGGTATGCATATAAGATTACTATTAATTACATTTTTTTTACAGTTCTTTCCTGAATTAATAAAAGAGGGGCACTTGTATATTTTACAAACTCCACTATTCAGAGTAAGAAATAAAAAGGAAACAATTTATTGTTATTCAGATCAAGAGCGTATTTCTGCCATAGAAAAATTAAAGCCTAAGCCTGAGATTACCCGATTTAAAGGTTTAGGTGAGATTTCTCCAAATGAGTTTAAACACTTTATAGGTCAAGATATTCGTTTGGACCCTGTTATGCTTGACTCTGAAACTACAATTGATGAAATGTTATCTTTTTATATGGGAAAGAACACCCCGGACAGACAAAAATTTATAATTAACAATTTAAAAGTTGAACTTGATTTGATAGATGCTGAAAAGAATTAATTTATGATTGAGAATCAAAATGACATACAAGACGGTTATGACAAAACAGATGAGACTATTACACGTGTCACTGGGATGTATAAAGATTGGTTTTTAGATTATGCATCATATGTTATTTTAGAACGTGCTGTTCCTGCTATCGAAGATGGCTTTAAACCTGTTCAAAGAAGAATTTTACATTCAATGAAAGATCTTGATGATGGTCGTTTTAATAAAGTCGCCAACATTGTTGGCCATACAATGCAATATCATCCCCATGGAGATGCAAGTATTGCTGATGCAATGGTTCAAATTGGACAAAAAGATTTGTTAATTAATACACAAGGAAATTGGGGTAATATCTTAACCGGAGATCGTGCAGCTGCATCCAGATATATTGAAGCAAGGCTTTCAAGATTTGCACTTGATGTAGTTTTTAATCCTAAAACCACTAATTGGCAAGCTTCATATGATGGTCGAAGAAAAGAACCAATAAATTTGCCAGTAAAATTTCCTTTACTGCTAGCTCAAGGTGCTGAAGGTATTGCAGTTGGATTGTCAACAAAAATATTACCCCATAATTTTATTGAGCTGATTGATGCTTCAATTAAACATTTATTGGGAAAACGATTTACGATTTATCCTGATTTTGCTACTGGTGGAATTGCTGATTTTTCAAATTACAATGATGGTAATAGAGGTGGTAAGGTACGTTGTCGTGCAAGAATAAATCAGTTAAACAAAAATACTCTTTTAATAAATGAGATACCATTTGGCACTACAACTTCATCTTTGATCGATTCAATCTTAAAAGCAAATGAAAAAGGTAAAATTAAAATCAAAAAAATTGAAGATAATACTGCTGCTGAGGTTGAAATTTTAATTCATTTGCCATCTGGGATATCACCTGATAAGACTATTGATGCATTATTTGCTTTTACCAATTGTGAAACTTCTATATCTCCTTTGGGTTGTGTTATCGAAAATAATAAACCACTTTTTGTCGGAGTTTCAGAAATGTTAAGACAGTCGACTGATCATACAGTTGAATTATTGAAGCTTGAGCTTGAAATTAAGTTAAATGAGCTTGAAGAACAATGGCATTTTGCTTCATTAGAGAGAATTTTTATCGAAAACCGAATATATCGTGATATTGAGGATCAAGAAACATGGGAAGGAGTAGTAAATGCTATTGATATTGGTTTGAAGCCATATACTAAATACCTGAAGAGATTAATCACTAAGGACGATATAATTAGATTAACTGAAATTAGAATTAAAAGGATATCTAAGTTTGATATAGATAAGGCACAATTAAAAATTGACTCTCTTGAGGATCAAATTAAAGAAACAAAGAAAAATTTATCAAATTTAATTGAATATTCTATTTCTTACTTTAAAAGACTTAAAGATGAATATAGTAGTGGAAAAGATCGTAAAACAGAAATCAAAATTTTTGATGATGTTGATGTAAAAAAAGTTGTAATACGAAACACTAAATTATTTGTAAATAGAGAAGAGGGTTTTGTTGGGACAGGAATGAGAAAAGAAGAATATGTGTGTGATTGTAGTGATATTGACGATGTTATTGTTTTTACCAAAAGTGGTCATATGATGGTTACAAAAGTTGGTGCTAAAACCTTTGTTGGTAAGAATATTATTCATGTTTCAGTTTTTAAGAAAAAAGATAAAAGAACCATATATAATTACATCTATAAAGATGGTAAGGGAGGCTCTTCTTTTATAAAACGATTCTCCGTTACTTCAATAACTAGAGATAAATTATATGATTTAACAAATGGTAAGCCTCAAACTAGTGTGTTATATTTTTCCGCTAACCCTAATGGAGAGGCAGAAATAGTTACAGTTTTTCTTCGCCATGTAGGAAGTATTAAGAAACTTAGGTGGGATATAAATTTTGCTGATATTATTATTAAGTCAAGAACTTCAAAAGGGAATTTAGTTTCCAAACGTGCTGTTAAAAAAGTTGAATTAAAAGAAAAGGGGGTAAGCACATTAAAACCACGGAAAATATGGTTTGACGAAACTATACAAAGAATTAATGTTGATGGTAGGGGGGATCTAATAGGGGAATTTAGAGGAGAGGATCGTTTATTGATTATTAGTCAAACAGGAATCATAAAAACTATTATTCCAGATGTTTCTTCTCATTTTAGTGACGATATGGTGGTACTAGAAAAGTGGATTCCTAATAAACCGATATCTGCCGTTTATTTTGATGGTGCAAAGGAAAAGTATTTTATAAAAAGGTTTCTTATAGAAAATGAAAGTAAAGAAGAAATATTCATCACATCTCATAAATCTAGTAGGTTAGAGATTATAAGCACAGATTGGCGACCAGTGATAGACATAACTTTTGCTAAGGAGCGTGGTAAAGAAAGAAGAGCAAATCAAATTATTAACATTGAAGAATTTATTAAAATTAAGGGCATTTCTGCTCAAGGTAACCAATTATCAAAATATAAAGTAAATCAAATTGATTTGTCAGATTCTTTACCTTATGAAGCTCCTAAAACTATACCAGCTGATGACATAGAGGTTATTGATGAAGAGGAAGTTAATGATGATCTTGGGAAAGATGATCAAAATGATTTTAACAACGAGGGACAAATTAAATTGTTTTAATTCAAACGTCTTGCTTTACCCTTTTTCTTTTTTGGCTCTCCAACATAGCCATATTCATATTGGTATGAATTATTTGTAGTATTTAATATCTTTATGTGTATTTTTTTATCTTTTTGTTCCTTTGGATTTAATGAACTAAAAATCATTTCGCAATTATTTATCCATCTTACAGAAAAAGAGTCAATCTTACCTTCAAAAGTTTCGACTTGAATATTATTTTTTCTTTTAAAAGTTGATTTGTATATCCGATCGTTGATTTCAATTTCACTGACAAAATTTCCTGTTTTGAATGAGTTGCAATCTCGTTCATTTACATTACAGGAAGTAAAAATCATAAAAAAAAATAAATAACACCACTTCATCTTATAAAGGTACAAATTTAATTTTAAGAAGCACTTAATTAACAAGTATAAGTAATTAATTTATTACTTTATATAAATATATATAAAACATTGTATAATAATATATTAGAAATAAATTTTATATTAAAAATAAATTAATTATGCTCTAATTTGTAAACTATAATATTTTTTTGTGGAAAATTAATATTGATTACATTTGAATGAATTTAATCTATAATGCCAACATTAAACAACATCTATTCTTTATATGATGAATATAGGATTCATCAACTTAAAGGTAGATATATTACAAATAGTCATATTTTACCTTTTTTAAAAAATCTAAATCCAGATTTTAAATTGCAAAGCATTGGATTTTCAGAAAAAAATAATCCAATATTCTCAGTTAGTTATGGAAAAGGACCTATAAATATATTAATATGGTCTCAAATGCACGGAAATGAGACAACTACTACTAAGTCTCTGTTGGATTGCATAAATTTATTGGATTCATTTGATAATTCATTTATAAAAAATAACCTATGTATTAAAATAATTCCTATTCTTAATCCTGATGGTGCTAATAATTATTGTCGTCTAAATTCCAATAACATTGATTTAAACCGTGACGCTAAAGAATTGACTCAGTCTGAGAGTCGCGTTTTACGAAATATATTCAATGTTTTTAAACCTAATTATTGTTTTAATATGCATGATCAAAGGTCAATATACAGCGCAGGTTGTGTCAATTTTCCTGCTACACTAAGTTTTCTTTCTCCATCTCAAGATTTAAATAGGACATTGACCAAAAATCGTAAAATATCTATGAAAATTATAAGTAATGTTTGTGATAAATTAAATAAACTTATCCCAAACCAAATTTCTAGATTTGATGACACATTTAATATTAATTGCGTTGGAGATATGTTTCAATCTCTTGGTGTGCCTACAATATTGTTTGAGGCTGGTCATCACCAAAATGATTACAATAGAGAGAATACCCGAAAATACATGATGTTTGCAATTTATCATACTTTTTTATCAATAATAAATAACTCATATATTAGTTATTCTACAAATAGTTATTTTGAAATACCAGAAAATAAATTAATGTATTTTGATGTTTTGATTAAAGAAGTTTTATTTGATGAAAATTTAAATGACCTGCGCGATGTTGGTATTTTGTACCAGGAAAGTCTTGAAAAAAATAATGTCACTTTCACTCCTTTAGTTGAACGCATAGGAGATTTAAGATCTTATTATGGTCATAAAACTTTTAACGCTAAATCCATGCATGTAAGCAATGTTTTTAATACAGCTATTAAAGAATCTGATATAGTAAATCAAATATTCATAAATAATAGAAAAATAGATCTTTTCATTAACAATAATTTAATGTAAATACTTTTTTGATAAAAAATATTTATTTAAATTTGCATTTCATTAAAAATCTTTTAAAAAATGAACAAGTTTAAATTAGACGAAATTGATCATCAGATTCTCAACATGTTAATAGAGAACACAAGAATACCTTTCACTGATATAGCAAAAAAATTGCTAATCTCTGCAGGAACTGTTCATGTTAGAGTGAAAAAGATGGAGGACGCTAAGATAATTAAAGGATCATCGTTAACATTAGACTATCAAAAATTGGGTTACACTTTTATTGCTTATGTCGGTATTTATCTTCAAAACACTTCACAAACTAAATTTGTCTTACAACGAATTAATGAAATTCCGCATGTAACTGTAGCTCACATAACTACTGGTAAATTTAATATTTTTTGTAAGATTAGAGCCAAAAGCACTACTCACGCTAAGGAAATTATCTTTAAGATTGATGATATAGATGGAATTTACAGGACTGAAACTATGATTTCGCTTGAAGAAAGTATTAATGATAAAAAAAGATTAATGCACTCAATATTTAATGAACTTCAGTAGATTTTTGTTCTGAGTAATAATCGAAAGCTTCATTTATCAATTTTTCATCAACTTTTTGGTCAATTACGTATTCACCTATCGATTTAAGAAGCGTGAAATTAATATTACCATGAGAATTTTTCTTATCATGGATCAAAAGTTCATTTATAGATATGATTTCTTTGCTGTCAAAATCGATTAAATCAAATTTACTTCTAAATACTCCTTTGATTTCCTCTAATTCTTTAACACTAAGTCCACTAACTTTATTTGCTAAGTAGGCCTCTAAAACCATTCCAATAGCAATTGCTTCTCCGTGTAATAATGGTCTTAATTTATTATTTTTTAACGAATATGACTCAATTGCATGACCTAGGGTATGTCCAAAATTTAGAGATTTACGAATATTCTTTTCAATTGGATCTAAAGCAACAATAGAATTTTTTATTTGGATAGATTTATATATTAATTTTTCAAGATTATTAATTATAGTTAAATCAATTTTTTGCAATTTTTCCCAATATTTTTTACTTGAAATTAATCCATGTTTGAACATTTCAGCTGTTCCCGAATTTATTTCTTCTGTGGGTAATGATTTTAAATAATCAGTATCAATAATTATCATTTCTGCAAATGACAAAGTGCCAATTTGATTTTTAGCTTCATTAAAGTCAATTCCAGTTTTCCCACCAATTGAAGCGTCAACCATTGATAATAGTGTTGTTGGGATGTTTACAAATTTAATTCCTCTTTTGTAAGTCGACGATACAAATCCGCCTAAGTCAGTTACAACCCCACCACCTAAATTAATTATTAAAGAATTTCTATCTACCCCAAATAAAGTCATAGATTTCCATATATCACAGCAAGTGTTGATATTTTTATTTAATTCACCAGAATCAAATTGAATTACTTTTAAAGAAATTTTAGTGTCTAGCTTTTCAACTAAGAGAGGTAGGCACAAATCTTTTGTATTGCTATCTACAATTGTAATAACACTTGAAAATTTATTGTTTAGGATGTAGGTGCTTAGTTTTTCATAAGCATTATTACCAAAATAAATTTTATAAGATGTATTTTGAATTGATTTCATTTAAATTTCAAATATAGTATGAAATTTAATAGAAATCTATAATTTTGGAATTAAGATTAATCTTAAATTACTTTTATTGATATGATTGATTTTACTAATACCAAAATAGCTTTTCATTTGAAAACAGATTCTGAGCTTGAAAGAGCCTATTTTTTATTTAAAATGATATCTAATCAACCTCTTGTTAAAATTGGAACATTAGCAACTAATTTTGCTTTAAGAACAAATTTACCAGTTGAGGGATTAATTCGCTCAACTGTATTTGATCATTTTTGCGGTGGTGTAAGTTCAAAAGATTGCGTTGCTAAAATCGATCAATTATTTAAAAGTAAGGTTCATAGTATTCTTGATTATTCAGTTGAAGGGAAGCAGAATGAATCACAATTTGAGTTTATTACAAAAAAAACAATTGATCTAATAGATTTTGCTGTTAATAATAAATCTATTCCATTTGCTGTTTTTAAGCCTACTGCTATAGGAAGATTTGAAATTTACCGAAAAATTTCTAAAAGAGAAAAATTGGAGGGTTTTGAATTTGATGAATGGAATCAAATTAAGAAGAGATTTAATAGAATATTTAAACATGCTCAAAAATGTAATATTCCTGTTCTTGTTGATGCTGAAGAAAGCTGGATACAAACTGCTGTAGATGAACTTTTATTTGAACTAATGAAAAAATATAATAAAACAAAAGCAATAATTTATAATACATTGCAGGCATACAGATGGGATAGATATGATTATTTGGTTAAATTACTTGAGAAAGCAAAAAGTGAAAAATTAATTATAGGGATAAAATTAGTTAGAGGTGCATACATGGAAAAAGAACGTGCTCGCGCTAAAGATATAGGATATAAATCTCCAATTTGTGAAACAAAATTTGAAACTGATAGAAATTTTGATAATTGCTTAACGTTTATGACGGATAATCTTGACTATTTTCAATTGTATATTGGTACACATAATGAAAAAAGCACACTACACGCTATAAATATTTTGAATTCGAAAGGAATTTCTAATACTAATTCAAAGATATGGTTCGGTCAACTTTTTGGAATGAGTGATCACATAAGTTTTAATTTAGCAGATCATCATTATAATGTTTCAAAATATTTGCCATTTGGTCCAGTTAAAGATGTATTACCATATCTAATTCGCAGAGCTGAAGAAAATACATCAGTATCAGGTCAAACAAATCGCGAGCTAGAATTAATTAAAAGTGAAAGAAAACGACGAGGTGTTTGATTTATTTTTTTAAAATTTTTTTTACTTCTGCAGAGTCTTTACAATTATTGATTTTAAAAATATATTTGTTTGACTCAATTGTATAGAGTTTGCATTTATCAATATTATTATCTTTAAACCTACCCATAACTTTACTTTTTTTGAGTATTGAATAAAATTCATTTGTATCAATTTTAAAATTGACAATCTCATTTTTAATTTTTTTAGAAAATATGATTTTTTTGGTACTAATATTTTTAATAACTCTGTCATCAGGAAGATATGCACAAGTTGTTTTTTTTCCGCTAAAAAAAAACAAAAGAAAAATTAAACCTAATGAAAATCCGCCTAAATAAAATCCAAGCCTTTGAACAAATTTCATGAATTAAAAAATTAGTAAATTTAGATCACTACAATCCAGGTCAAACCAATTTGAGACTGATTTATTTGTAATTACTCCATGATAAACATATAAACCATTTTTTAAACCTTGATTTTGACGTATCGCATTTTCTAATCCTCCAGATTCAGCTATATCCAATAGGTAAGGGGTGAAAATATTACTTAATGATACTGAGGAGGAACGCGAGTATCTTGCAGGTATATTTGGTACACAATAATGGATCACTCCATGCTTTTCAAATGTTGGTTTATCATGTGAAGTAAGTTCACTTGTTTCAAAACACCCTCCCATATCAATACTAACATCAATTATTACAGAGCCATTTTTCATTAATTCTACCATAGACTCATTTACTATTACAGGAGATCTATTTTTACCTTTAGTAGCTCCAATAGCAACATCACATCTCATTAGTGCTTTCATTATATTTTTCGGTTGCATTGTTGAGGTATATACCCTTTGACCAATATTATCTTGTAATGTTCTTAACTTGGTAATTGAATTATCAAAAACTTTAATATTTGCACCTAATCCGATAGCTGATTTTGCTGCAGATTGACCAACAATTCCTGCTCCAATTATTACAACTTCAGTTGGTGGTATTCCGCTTATATTTCCTAGCATTAAACCATTTCCCTCGTTTGTAATTGACATGATCTCTGATGCAATTAAAATTGAAGCATTACCAGCAATTTCACTCAGTTGTCTTACAGCTGGAAAAGTACCATCTTTTTCCTTAATAAATTCAAATCCTAGTGCTGTAATTTTTTTATTTATTAGTCTTTCAAAGTAAACTTTTTTTTGCATTTTAAGCTGAAGAGCAGAGATTAAAATACTATTATTTTTCATTAATTTAATCTCTTCTATTGTAGGTGGTTCAACTTTTAATATTATAGGGCAATTAAATACTTTAGCTGTATCATTTGTAATTTTTGCTCCAGCTTCAATATATTCACTATCCTCAAAAGCTGCATTTTTTCCTGCTGATTTTTCAATCAGCACTCGATGTCCGTTACTTGTTAATGCAGATACTGCATCAGGAGTTAAACATATACGTTTTTCTTGAAAAGAGCGCTCTTTAGGGAGTCCTATTAATAGCGATTTAAAATTGTTTGATATTTCTAGTCTTTCTTCTTTTGGGAGCAATTGAGATTTTGAAAACGGAGATAATGGTTTTTGCATTGTTCTTAAATTAATATTGCAAATTACAATTATTTTTCAATTGAATAAATTACTGCATGTTTTTCAGTTCCAGAAGTCTCTTGTTTTTCGAAACGATTTTTAAATCGATAATAGTATGTTTTTCTGGTAAAAGTTCATGAATTTTTTCACCCCATTCAATAAAATTCCAACTTCCAGAACTAAAATATTCATGGATTCCTAAATCTAATGCTTCGAAAGAATTTTTTATTCTGAAGAAATCAAAATGGTAGACACAAACTTTGCCATCATTATATTCATTAATAATTGAAAAAGTTGGACTGGAGACTTTAGTATTTAACCCTAGCAATTTGACTATACTAGATATAATAGTAGTTTTCCCACTTCCCATACTACCATTAAAAATTATAATTTTGTTTTCAAACAAATTGATCAAATTTTTTGCAACACTATCTATATCACTTAGACTGTATTCTAATTTCATTTACTTTGGGTTTAAGACAATATAAGGAATCATAATTTCTTCCATTGATATTCCTCCGTGCTGATAAGTATCTTTGTAGTATCCTGCATAATAATTAAAGTTATTAGGATAAGCTAAAAATAAATTATTCTTGGCAAAAATATATGAACTATTTAATGTAATTGATGGTAATCCTATGTATGATGGATTTTTAACAGAATAAACATCTTTTTTTTGATAACTTAAACTTTTCCCTGTTTTATACCTAAGGTTCAGGCTTGTGTTTTTGTCACCAATAACCCTCGAGGGAGTTTTAACATTTATAGTGCCATGATCAGTGGTGATCAAAAGCTTGAAGTTTAAATCTTTGGCTTGTTTAATAATTTCTAACAGAGGAGAGTTTTTAAACCAACTTAAAGTTAATGATCTGTAACTAGCATCGTCAGAAGCTAGCTCTTTAACAACTTCCATTTCAGTCTTAGAATGTGAAAGCATATCAACAAAATTATAAACAACAATCGTGAGATCGTTTTTAGTTTTTAATTTAAAATTTTCAGAAAGTTTCTTTCCGTCTTTGAGGTTTGTTATTTTAATATATTCAATAGAAAATTCATTCAGGCCTAACCTGGACATTTGATCATTTAAGAAAATTTCTTCATATAAATTTTTTCCTCCTTCATCAGTGTCATTTTTCCAATAATTTGGATATTTTTTTTCCATCTGGTGTGGAGTTAAACCAGAAAAAATTGCATTTCTTGAATATTGAGTTGCAGTTGGAAGAATACTATAGTATAATGAATCAATTTTAGTTTTATAATGATTGTTTACAATTGGTTCAATAATTTTCCATTGATCATATCTTAAATTATCAATAACTATCAAGAGAGTGGGTGTTTCAGTTGATATTTCCTTTGCTATCTTGGATCTGAATAGATTGTGTGATAAAATTGGACCAATTTTGTTTTGAATCCAATCTTGATAATTGTTTTCTATGAATCTCCCAAATTGGGAATTTGCTTCTGATTTTTGGGTTTCTAAAATTTCGAGCATAGTGTTGTCTTGAGAGTTTTCTAGCTCAATTTCCCAATATGTTATTTTTTTATATAAACTTACCCATGATTCATGACAACTTACATTATTTAAATTCATTGAAATTTTTCTAAATTCTTGTAAATAATTAGAAGAAATCTTTTCTGAAACAAGCCGACTATTGTCAAGATTCTTTTTTAGTGATAATAATATTTGATTTGGGTTAACGGGTTTAATTAAGTAATCAGCTATTTTATTTCCGATTGCCTCTTCCATTATGTACTCTTCCTCATTTTTAGTAATCATAACAACTGGAATATTTGAATTTATTTCTTTTATGCCAGATAGTGTATCTAAACCTGATAGTCCAGGCATGTTTTCATCTAAAAAAACTATATCAAAGTCATTTGTTTTAAAAATCTCTAATGCTTCAGTTCCACTTTTACATGGAAAGACTTTGTAATTTTTTTGCTCAAGAAATATTATGTGAGGCTTTAAATATGAAATTTCATCGTCAACCCATAAAATATTAAATACATTCATCTCCAATTAATTATAAATAATGAATATTGTTATTCTTATGTTTGTATTAATTTTAATTTCGTTTATAATAACATCTAATTTAAAATTTAATTTCGTTGAAAACTAAAAACAATTTAAAAATATTTAAGCTATATCAAAATTAACAGCAACATACTATAACTCTTACCTAAAGCGATTCACTAAATTTTTTATATTTTTGTAACGCTATGAAATTTAAAGCCAATCAAATAGCAAAACTTATCGATGGAGAAATTGTCGGAGACAAGGATATTGAGGTGTATACCTTATCTAAAATTGAAGAGGGTAAAAGGGGTTCATTAACTTTTTTAGCTAACCCCAAATATACTCCTTTTATTTATTCGACAAAGGCTTCAATTGTTATAGTCAATAATGATTTTCAAAG
>Ga0160423_10003834_pt1 | contig 12457 bp, 5 predicted proteins | sample CRUFie14St8metaG_FD_108191 | JGI IMG/M metagenome (GOLD analysis project Ga0160423, IMG submission 108191) | Marine microbial communities from the Costa Rica Dome - CRUD Field 142mm St8 metaG | ecosystem: Environmental > Aquatic > Marine > Oceanic > Photic zone | place: Costa Rica: the Eastern... | reverse complement strand
TGCTTATTTAAGTCATGCTATTTTAGCTAGCAGAATAAATCAACCTGAATATATAATAAGAAGACTTAAACAAGAAAAAAGTGCAAAACTAAGAAACGCAAAAATAAGATTATCTAATTTAAAATCTAATGAGTTTGTTCAGATTATGAGAGGTAAATCTAAATGGCTTAAATTCTAAATTAAATGGCAGAAGTAAAAAATGCTTTTATTAAATCCAAAATGAATAAAGACCTGGATGCCAGGCTTTTACCAAATGGTGAATATCGTGAAGGAATTAATATACAAGTAAGTAAATCAGAAGGTGCCGACGTTGGAGCGTTAGAAAATGTTTTAGGTAATAAACTTGTTGTAGATTTTAAAACTATAAGTGGTTGCAATTGTGATCTTACAACTATTGGTTTATATACAGATGAAGTCAATGATAACATATATATATTTTTAACTGATTATGATGAAAGATCTTCTACAAATTATAACTTTCAATCAATTAATTATTCTACCACTGCAAATAATTATATATATGTACACAATGTTGCAAGTAATGAAACTAACTTATTACTTACAGGTGCTTTTTTAAATTTTTCTAAAAACTTTCCTATATTATCTGTTAATTTATTAGAAGGTATTTTATTTTGGACAGATGATAGAAATCAACCTCGTAGAATTAATATAGATAGAGCTACTACTCCTAATTATTATACAACAGAAGATCAAATATCTGTAGCAACATATGCACCTTTTCAACCTATACAGTTATATCACAAAAGAGATAATGCATTTTTACCAAATGGAGGATCTGCTTTAACCGATGGAATAACAACAACTGGTAGTAGCACAATATTATTACAAGCTGATAATAGATTAGGATTAGCCAAAGAATTAGGTGTAGATAAAACATTAATTGGTGCTACTATAACAGCTGTAGATTCAGCTGGGGTAGTAGTACCTGGTATACCAGCTGATACTGTTTTACAAAGTTTTGCAAACGGTAATCAAATAACATTAATAGACAGATCTAATTTATCTGCTGGTACACCTTTAGCAACAACAACAGTAGATATACCTGCAGGCACTACCATTTATTTTAACCAAAACACATTAACAGCTCTTACATCTCCAAGTTATTGGGTAACAAGCATGGAGGACGCTAGTACACCAATGAATCCTGGTGGCACATATAATGAAGATTTTCCTGGTTTAACAACAAATCCAAATTATAATCCTAAATTTAATGGAGATCCTGATTTTTTAGAAGATAAATTTGTAAGATTTAGTTATCGTTTTAAATATGAAGATGGTAATTATTCAATTATGGCACCATTTACGCAGCCAACATTTATACCTAAACAAGATGGTTATTTTATAGGTCAAACAACACCAACAGGTAACACTACAGATGAACAAGCTACATATAGAAGTACTGTTGTTGATTTTATGGAAAACAAAGTTAACAATATATTTTTACAAATACCATTACCTTTAGATATTAATAATGATGGTATACAAGCTGTTAATTTATTTGATTCATTAAAAATCGATGAAATAGAAATTTTATATAAAGAATCAGATGCTTTAGCAGTGCAAGTTGTAGATGTAATACCAAGAACTGGTAGCTTTGGTTATGAAAGATTTAACACCGCTACAACAATAGAATATAATTATCAAGGTAATAAACCTTATAAAACTTTACCTGAATCTGAATTAATTAGAGTATATGATAAAGCGCCTGTTAGAGCTCATAATCAAGAAATAATAAGCAATAGGTTGGTATATGGTAATTTTCAAAACAAACACACACCACCTGAAACATTAGATTATAATGTAGCTGTATCTGATAAATATACAACTTTTGTAGCAGATGATCCAACAGTACCAAGACCGATAGAAAGAACAGTGTCAAGAGAATATCCTATGCACACTGTTAAGCAAAATAGAAATTATCAAGTTGGTGTTGTGTTATCCGATAGATATGGTAGAACATCGACAACTATACTATCATCTGTTAATACACAAGCAACAGATAATGATAATTTAACTTTATTAGGTGATACAGTTTATTTTCCATATAATGAAGTTTCTAACACAACGGCTAATCAAAATAGAATACAACAATGGCCTGGTGATTCTATTAAAATACTTTTTAACACTCCTATAGATGAAAATAGACCCCATAACCTTACTACAGGTTGGCCTGGTTTATATAATGGAGATCCGACTAGTACAGAATATAATCCACTTGGTTGGTATAGTTATAAAATAGTTGTTAAACAAACAGAGCAAGAATATTATAATGTTTATTTACCAAGCATTATGAATTTTTATCCTAACCTAACAGCTGCTCAACAATCTACAGCACCTGATCCAGTAAATACAGTTTCATTTATTTCATTATTAAATGATAATATAAACAAAGTACCTAGAGATTTATCTGAAGTAGGCCCAGAACAAAAACAATTTAGGAGCTCAGTACAGTTATTTGGTAGAATAGCACCACATTCAAATGCTACACCTACATATAATTATCAGTTTAACCCTGTAAATACATCTACTAATATTGCTATATCAGATACAGTATCTACTATATCAGATCAAAATAACATGTTTGATAATACTACTGGTGTTAAGTTTGGTTCTATATATCAAACTGTATCTAATCCATCATTAGCTAGAATATCTATAAGCAACCCATCAAACCCTATTGGTACACAAGCGCCTACAAATGTTACAGATGATCAAACTCAGTTTTTAAGTATTTATGAAACAGAACCAGTTGAATCAAGATTAGATATATATTGGGAAACATCTTCATCTGGTACAGTATCTGAATTAAATACAGCTATTAAAGAAGGTTCTGCAGTAATTAAAAATTTTACTACAGATGAAAACATGTCTTTGGCACCAGATACTTGGACATTTAATTTAGCAGAAGATATTACTCCAGGTGCATCACCAACTGCAATATATAGTAGTGGTTCATATACACCTTTACCTTTCTTTCCATATACATCAGATGCTTCAGGTGTAAAACTACCTGTAATAAACAGTAATATTGATACAACATCTGGTTTTTCAGTAATAAATGGTAACGGAGAAAATGTAACAAATAAATTTGTATTAACTAGAACGCCTGGAAATGGTGTTAGTACACCTGACAAATACGTAATAACTATAGCTAGTGGTGTTTATTTTTATTATAGTCCTGATTCACCTGTTATTGATTCTTTTACATTTAATTTTGATGTACAAAATAATGACAGTGGTTCACAAAATGGATTAGTAACAAAAATATCTTTATCAGAAAAATTATTTAACGTAGCACCTATAATAACATGTGTTAATCCTATTATTGCTCAACCTGGAGCTACATTAATACATTCTTTTGTTGGTGTAAATGGTAGTCAAGATAATAGTAAAAACCAAGAAGACTTAACTTGGAGTATGACACAAACACCGTCAGATCCAGCAAATGGTATACCGGCTTTAGTTATAGATCCTTTAACAGGTGTAGTAACAGATCCTACAGCTACACTAAACACACCAGTAACTTTAACCGTTACATTAAGTGACGCGGGTACAAATGATACAACAATAGGTGGTGTAGCAGATGGTATATGTATTACAGTTGTAAATGGTAACCAAGGGTATGAAACATTTGCATTAAATGATAGTTTTTATAATATTAAAAACATATGTATAAATCAAGGACCTGAATCTTCAGGTTTTTATTGGGCAGCAGCTACAACAGGTAGCACTAATCCAGTTACTACATCAACATTACCACCAGTTAATAGAAAAGGAATAAACTCTTCTAGTTTAACAAATAATACAGTTGCTGCTCCTTGGAGTGTAACTACTAGTGCAACAAACTGTACAGGGTGGACATGGACTAACTCTAATAGAAATGCTAAAGTTGCTATGGGTGAAGCTAATTCAGGTTTAGGATCAACTTTATTTAGTAGTCCTAGTGGTGTAGTATTAAATGGTAGAACAGATTGTGCAACTACAGGTGGTAATGGTGCTGTACCTGCTGGTATTACAGCGGGTACTACAGATACACCCGGTGGTAGTGCATATATTATTGTAGACTTTGAACTTGGTAATTATGGTCAAGCTCCTAATGATAGACCTGGTATTATATGGCCAGCTTATTTACAATATAGACAAGATGTAAATTCACCTTGGCAAACAGCAACTGACGTAGAAGGTAATACAATACAATTTGGTGGAGCTCATGCTAATACATATGATAGACCTAATTCTACTAGTTCTGTTACAATTGGTACACCACCTAGTGCTTTTGCTAATACAGGTGTCAAAGATCAATTAAGTTCTGCAATAACACAAGAAGGTACAGGATCTACTCCGTCTAAAAATGATAGTTTTGAATCATGGATGGAATCTAAAGAAACACAAAGTGATCCAGAGTTAACAACTATAGGTAGAAAATTATTTGTAGTAGGTAGAAACCAAGCATTTAGAGAACCATCAGGAACAGCACCAAGTGATGCGCCAGATAGATTTGGTGAATACAGACTTATAACTAGATACCCATATGGTACAAATATATCTCCAACAAACTCTGTATCTGTAACTAATCCTAAAATACCTACATTAAGTGCTTTTAATTGCCCATCAGGTGCTTACTCTGATTATTTAAATTCACAAGAAAATCAAAGAGTATATTTAAGTTTTGGTGATTTTTATAATCCAGTTCAACTTGCTTCAAGTTATGGTAATGGATTAGTACAAGGTGTAGAAAAAACACCACCATCATCATTTGCTTATAGAGTAACAAGCTCATCTTCAGATTCACGAACTGAAGCAGAAACAAAGTTTCCTGATCAAATAGTTTATGCAAGAGAGTGGGCATTTAAATACATATCACAATTTTATGTAGACCCACAACTAACTATACATTGGGATCCTGGTACATCTGGTACTAAATGGTTTTCATATAGAGGTGCCGCTGATGGTGAAAGTAGTTTAAATGTACAATGGGGTAACGAATATAGTTCTACAAGAAATGGAGCACCTATATTTAGTGGTGTTGGTGTTAATCCAAATTTTAAATATGGTAGTGATACGTCAGCAAAAGATATGAAATGGTCAGCACAGTTTGATCAGTATGGCAAAAAAATTATTAGAACAGCTCAACCTTGTGTAGCTAATTTAGATCCTACAACTGGTGGTAATAATAATTTACCTACACCACCAGCAAATAGTTATCAGTTTGGAACTATGACTGTTTCTCCACAAGGGTCTACAGGTATTATATTTGTTCAAAAATTTAGTGCAGCTTTTCAAACTTGTAATATAGATGCTTTGTTTGCAAGATTAACAAATAACTCAACAGTTCAAGGTGCTCCTGTTTTAATACAAGGAGTTCCAGAATTAACAGTGTTTTCATCAGATCCACTTAATGGTTATTCATCCATAGGATCTATAAGTATTTCAAGCAGTTCACAAGTGTCTAGAGTAGATAACAACATATCTAATGAAAAAGAATTAAGTTTAACAGGTGTAACATATGCTTCAACTGCATTTCAACCTGCTCCAGCACAAAACTGGTATATAAATGGTGTAACATCTTGTCCTTAAGGTAATATTATAAAGAAATATGCAATAATAAATTATGGCAGCAACATTAGAAGTAAAATTTTTTAATTCTTTTATACTTAGAAAGACTTTAAATGATACCACTAACCCTGCACCAGCTGAATGGAATGGGTCTAGAGGTGATGGTACATATCCTGCTATAACAACTAATCCAGATAATGAAAGAGACTGGGCTATAGAAGAATCAAGAATAAGAGGTGGTTATAACAATACTTATTGTGGTCAAGGTGTAAGAGCATTTTTAGTAGAAGATAATCCTAAAGCATCTAGAAGAATAAACTCTTTAATTTACTCTGGTATATTTAATGCTAGAACTGGTATAAATGATACAAACGTATTTCCTATAGGTGAAGATATAACAAAAAGTGTAGATCCAGCTAACGGCAGTATACAAAAACTATATGCAGAAGATACTAACTTAATTATATTTCAAGAAAAGAAAGTTAACAGAGCTCCTATAGATAAAGATATTATATATACAGCAGAAGGTACACCAAATGTTACCGCTTCTAATATGGTAATAGGTACAGTACAAGCATATGTAGGTAACTTTGGTATTAGTAAAAACCCTGAAAGCTTTGCTGTATATGGTAGAAGAAAATACTTTACAGATAAAGATAGAAATGCTGTAATGAGATTATCACAAGATGGTTTAACTGAAATATCTAACTATGGTATGATTGACTTTTTTAGAGATCAATTTGGTACTATGGGTAATGGTAAACTAACTGGTGGCTGGGATATATATAATAAACAATATGTATTATCTATACAACCAGACACATCTTATGTAGATTACAAAACATTATCTTTTGATGAGCAAGTACAAGGGTGGACTAGTTTATATACATATAAACCTGGTATGATGTTAAGTTTAAAAAATAAGTTTTATACAACAGGACCATCATCTACAGGTGCTAGTGATACAGGAGGTTTATATCAACATTATATATCTACACAACCAAGATGTCAGTTTTATGGTACACAAGGTGATGCATCTATAGAGTTTATATTTAACCCATCTGTAAGTGTATCTAAAGTATTTAAAACAGTTAACTACGAAGGTAGCAATGGTTGGGAGGTTGATAGCTTTATATCTGACTCAACCGGTATAGGTAGCATTAATACAGATTTTGAAAATTATGCTACAACAAACACTAACGATAGTGTAGCATTTATACGAAGTTATAATGAAGGATCATATGATAACTTTGGTAATACGTTTGCAAACTTAACAACAACACCTATTACAGCTAATACAACAGCTTTAATACCACCTATTAATCATGCTGGTTTTGATAGAAAAGAAAACAAATATGTTGCTAATCTAGTTAATGATAGTACAGCAGCACCAGGTGAAGTAGTATTTGGTAAACAAATGACAGGTATAAAAGGTTATTTTGCAACGGTAAAAGTATCAACAGACACATTAACAGATCCAGGTGGTATGAAAGAATTATTTGCAGTATCATCGGATTTTGTAGAATCAGCATATTAAATGGAATTAATTGAATTAGAAAACAATATAAAAATAGCACATAACAATGGTAACATTGTTGAAGTAGAAGAAATACCTATAACACATGATTTTGCAGATCAAGTTTATTTAAGAAAAATGGTTATGCAAAAAGATCAAGCTGTATTAGGCGCAAAACACAAACACTTACATGTTTGGTTTTTATTAGAAGGTAAAGTAACTATAAAAGAAAATGGTGAGGTAATAGATCATATAGCTCCTTGTTATACTATATCAAAACCTGGTGCTCAAAGAATTATTTATGCACATGAAAAATCTATTTTTATAAATGTTCATAAAAACCCTAGTAATACAAAAAATATAAAAAAACTTGAAAAACAAATTGTAGAATTATGACATTTGTAGCAGCAGCAATAATAGGTGGTGTAGCAACATTAGGTGGTGCAGCCATAGGTGCGGCTTCAGGAGCTAAACAAGCTAGAAGAGCAGCGCGAGAAAAAAGAAGACTTGAAAGCGAATTAAGAGTTTTAGAAAATAACAGACAAGAAATTATTAATCCTTATGAAGGAGTAACCGACTTATCTTCAATGATTTCTGATTTAAGTGGTATGATTTCAAACCCATACGAGAACTTAGGGGTAGCTACAAAAGCGGCTGAAATACAAATGGAACAATCAGATATAGCTTTAGCTAATACTTTAGATGCTTTACAAGCTAGCGGTGCATCTGCAGGAGGTGCTACAGCACTTGCTCAAGCTGCACTTAAAAGTAAACAAGGTGTTGCTGCTAATATAGAACAACAAGAAGCTCAAAACGAAAAACTAAGATTACAAGGAGAACAACAATTGCAACAAACTAAAATGAGTGAAGCATTAAGAGTTCAAGGTGCATTAATGGGTGAAGCGGCTAGGATGCAACAGGTGGAAGTTTCTGGTAAACAGTTTGTTTATAGTGAACAAGAAAGAAGAGAAACAGAACAATTAAATAGAAAACAAGCACAAATAACTGGACAACAGCAAGCAGAAATAGCTGGAAGGCAAAACCAAGCAGCTGCTATATCAGCAGGTGTTTCTGCTCTTGGTAGTATGGCCGGTACTGCAGCAGGTCAAATAACTTCAGGCGGCGGCGGTGGTGGCGGTAATTAAATAAATTTAAAAATGGGAGCATACGAAAATCCAATAACCGTAATAGATACAGAATCAGGTAAAATATGGGCTAATGCAATAAATAATATTGCACAAGTTACCATTAATACCATGAATACTATTCAACAAAGAAAAACAAAACAAGCTCAAGCAGAAGAAAAAAGAAATGTTGATATTATTAAAAATGCTTTAGATAATAGAACAGAGCTTAATAAAAGAATGGCTAATGCTGGTGCAAATGCAGATGTATTTTTTAAATATGGTATGGGTACTATGGATGATATTTCTAAGCTACAAAGTCAAATAAAGTATTCTACAGGATCTATGGAAGACAAACAATACTTAATGAATTTATTAAGTGAAAAACAAAGTGCAATATCATTGTTAGCTACTTTAGGTACAACTTTAGAAAAAGGTAAAGTTGATTATTTTGAAGATATGGGTTTTACTGGAGATAAACCAAAACCAGATACACCTAATGGTATTGCTTTAGTAGGTGGAGAAGAAACACAAAAGTATCATAAAGTTATGAGAGCTATATCAGGAATAGAAGGTAAATTAGATTCTATTTATGTTAAAGATAAACAATTGTTTGGTACTGTATCTGGTATTGAAGGAGATATAAATATTAGTACTATGTTAGAATATGAACCTGGTATAATTATAGATATGAAAGCTTCTGCTCAAACAGCAATAGATAAAACTGGTGTTTATAACACTGACACTGGTAAGTTTGATCCAAGTATGCTTGACAGGTCTAAAAGTTTTACTAGAACAAATGCTGATGGCACTAGACAATATGATGTTACACCATATAATACAGCAGCTATTTCTAGTAAAATTTTAACTCAATTACAAGCTGCAGCAGAATCTCATTTAACAGATGATAAAGATTATGCATCTGTTAATGCCACATGGGAATTAAATGCAGGTGAAGATAATGATTTTAAATTAAAGTTTGTAGATACTGCTAGTGGTGGAAAAGTTTTAGATGAAGAATCAAAAGTAAAGTGGATAGAAATGTATTTAAAAAGAGCTAAGACTTTAATACCTAACTATGAAATAACAAATGAAAAAGAAATATTTAAATCTACATTAACTGTTGCAGATAAAGAAGGTTCACTTAGAAATGTTCCAAAAGAAAGCACTGATGACAACAAATTAACTAAATCTGAAAAAAGAACTAACACAGCAGTTAAAAAAGTAGAAAATGCTTTTCAAGATGCAATAGATAATTATAACAAAAATACTGATTCATTTAACTTTTTAGAAGGTATAACTACAAAAGAAGGTAAAGTTTCTAGTGTTGAAGTTGTAGGTAATAAATTAAAAATATATAAAGCAGGTAAAAAAACAGAAATGGCTGATGGTTCAACAAAGGTTAGTCAAGAATTAATAAATGAACTAAATCTTTTTGATACATCAACATCTGACTGGTTAGATTTAATGAAAAACTATTCATCTAATCAATATGGTAAAAGCGCAGATATTTTACTTGGTGTAGAAGATATTAGTTTAACACCATTTGATAAACCAGATCAATTAATAAATTTTAAAGACAAATAATGTTTAAATACAAAGTTGGTAAAGACACATATACTATTCCTAATGACAGGAAAGATGTAGTAAATACTTTAGTATCAACTTATCCTGAAGCCACCCCTTTGTCTGTTGAACCTGAAGATCCTGTAAATAAATTAGATGAGTTAGCTAGCGTAACACAAGAGATTAAAAATATAGCGGGTGATAATATGGAGATGGACAACGATGCTCCATTAGAAGATAAAATAAAATTTAATAAACTAGTAGATAAATATTATAAAGTAAAAGATCAAATAAATCCTTTATATTTAATACCAAGATCTTATGAAGGTGATCCTTTTTATACTGGTGGTGAGTCTCTGCAACAATATCAAGAATCTACAGGATCTGTTTTTACAGAAGAAGGTGGTGCAAAACTAAGGCAAACACCAGATGGTTTGGATCCTTTAGATTTAGATGAAGTAGTAATTACAGGAGAAAAATATAAAGAAATATCTCAAAACGAAGAAAATAAATTTGCCGATGAATTAATGAAAATGATTTTAGGTGACCCTGACGATGATACAATTGCTTTATCACACATAGGAGGATTAGGTGAAATAATATTTGGTGAAAAAGGTGAAAAAGCTATAGACGCTATGGCTTCTGTTACTGATCCTAAGCAGACTGGAAAAGATATGTCAGCTTTAACTAGTTCTTATAATACTGTGGTAAATGCTTTTAATCAAATAAATACTGTAGATGATAGGGCCGGATTAACTTTAGCTGCTTTGTTAAGTAATACAGATATTTTACCTAACACATTTGGTTGGGAAGAAAGTAAAGATTATAGAAAATATTGGCAAGATACTTATATAAAATTTTCTAAAAACTTAGATAAAAGAAATAAAGTTAATAGACAAACAATTGGTTTTACAGATTTATCTGAAGGTGAAGCTACTTATATTGGTGGTGGACTAGCTGCTAGTTTTAATGCCCTTACAGCTTTTGGTACTTCAGCTGCTATTAGTGCAAGTACTTACGGTGTAGGTTTAGCTACAGATATGATTGGAGGTTCTATACAAGAGTTTAATAATCAAAAAGCTGCAAGTTTAGGTATTACTTTAGATCAATTAGTAGAAAGTGGTCAAGCTGAAACATTAACCCCTGTTATTTTAGGTACAGCTGGTTTTTTATTAGAAAGAGCTGGTTTAAAAAGTGCTATTAAATATATTAATGGTGCACCTTTAGCACAAAAAGGAGCATTATATACATTATTAAACTTACCTGGTCCTGGAACAACAAATGCAGTAACCGAATGGACACAGTTTGGTTTAGAAGAACTAAATAGAAATTTAGCCACTGGATTAACTTTAGAAGAAGCTAGTAAAAATGCTTTTGAAACAATGAAGTCTAGTGAAGGGATAGAAACTTTATTACAAGGTTATGTAGGTGGTAAAGGTGTTTCAGTTGTAGGAAGAACAGTTAAAAGAGCTATGAGAACTAAGGCTCAAAATGAAAGAATATCAAATTATGTTAGAAAGTTAGGTGTATTAGAAAATTCTAAATATCAAAAAAATCTTACAACAGAGCAAATTAATCAAATAGAAAAATCACAACAAGAAATTATAAAAAAACTTACTGAAACTTATAATGAAAATGATCAGTTAATAGCAGCATTAACACCTGCTCAAATAAAACAAATTGAAGAAGATAGTAAACTTTTACAAGATTTAAATAAAAAAAGACAAGGTATTTCACAAAACACAAGCGTTGATAAAAAAACTCGAGATGATATGCTCCAAGAAAATCAAGATGCAATTAACGCAGTGTCACAAGGTATATATGATATTAGAAATACAGCTGAAAAACTAGCTTCTAATATTCAAACAGCTAAAGATGTATCAAGATTTATAGATAAACTAGAAGTACAAGACTTAGAGGATTCAAAAGCTGTAGAAAAATTTATTAAAGAAAGAGGTTTAGAAAAAGAAATTCCTAAAGAAGCTCCTGAACAACAAGCTTTTATATATCAAGATCCTAAAACCAATGAACAAATTATTATAATTAACAGAGAATTTGCCGCTACAGACAAAGCGGTTGCAGCACCTTTCCATGAAACGTTACATGCTTTATTATATAAAACTTTAAAAAGTAATCCTGAAGCTGCTATTAGAATGAGAGATGCTTTAAAATCTGAATTAGATAAATTAGATCCAAGCCAAGTTGAAAACCCTGCTTTTAAAAGAAGATTAAAATCATATAAAGATAAAACTGAAGAAATACAAGCTGAGGAGTATTTAACATTATTTGTTGAAGCTTTAAATACAGGTAATATAAAATACAAAGAAAACTTTGCTACAAAAGTAGGTGATGTTGTAAGAAGAAATTTACAAAACTTAGGTGTTAATATTAAATTTAATGAAGGTAGAGATGTTTACAATGCTTTAAAAGATTTTAATAAAAGCATGGAAAAAGGTAATTTTACTTTAGCTCAAGTTCTTTTAGCAAAAGAAGGTGCTGAAGGAGAATTAATTAAGCCAGAACAAAAGTCAAAGGTTGTTCCTAAAAAACGTGTTTCATTATCTAAAAGAGAAACACAAAATGTAAATAATTTAGCTGAGCAATATAATGAAAACCGTAATGATAAAAAATTAGAAAAAGATTTAATAGATCAATATGAAAGTGTAGCTGTAGC
>Ga0160423_10003833_pt1 | contig 12457 bp, 10 predicted proteins | sample CRUFie14St8metaG_FD_108191 | JGI IMG/M metagenome (GOLD analysis project Ga0160423, IMG submission 108191) | Marine microbial communities from the Costa Rica Dome - CRUD Field 142mm St8 metaG | ecosystem: Environmental > Aquatic > Marine > Oceanic > Photic zone | place: Costa Rica: the Eastern... | reverse complement strand
TTAGTTCCCCTTTTTTAAGGGGGACTAACTATTTTTTGAAATAAACTATATTTATATTAAAGAATTAGAAACGGAGAAACTAAATGGCACAATTATTAGACCCAACAGAAGTAATGTTCACATCATTCGAACCGAAGATGTCGAACAGATTCATTATGTACATAGAAGGAATTCCAGCGTACTTAGTGAAAGCAGCCAACAGACCAGAGATTGGTAATGGTAAAGTTACAATAGACCATATCAATGTTAGAAGATATGTAAAAGGAAGAAGTGAGTGGAGTAGTTTAGCAATTTCATTATACGACCCAGTAGTTCCATCAGCAGCACAAGCAGCAATGGAGTGGGTAAGACTACATCACGAATCAGTAACTGGTAGAGATGGTTACTCCGACTTCTACAAAAAAGATATTACCTTTAACAGTTTGGGTCCTGTTGGTGATAAAGTAGAAGAGTGGACGTTAAAAGGAGCTTTTATCGAAACAGCAAAATTCTCAGACATGGATTATACTGGTGAAGATTTAGCAACTGTAGATTTAACACTTGCATACGATTACGCAATACTACAATACTAATTTCAGATTGTTATATTTATACATTAGAAATTAAATAATGAGAAACCTCAGCAGAAATGTTGAGGTTTTTTCGTTTAATTAATATTATTTACATATTTATATATGGTTAACCAATATTAAAATAAGTTTTAAAACGAGACGTGTTATGAGTAAACAAAAATTACAAGACGATTACAAAGCACCAGTTTCTAATGAGGAAATGGTGGAGCTCGCTAAACAACAGTATGAGCAAAAAAAGATTTCTGATTATAAATTTCCAACAGAAATTATAGATTTACCTTCTAAAGGTCTTATATATCCAAAAGATAATCCTCTATCAAGTGGAAAAGTAGAGATGAAGTATATGACTGCTAAAGAAGAAGATATTCTAACTACCCAATCTTATATCAAAGATGGTACGGTATTAGATAGATTATTTCAATCCCTTATTGTATCAAATGGTGAAGGTACACCTATAAAGTATATAGACCTTGCTTTAGGTGATAAAAACGCTATTATGATTGGAGCTAGAATCTTAGGATATGGTAAAGATTATGAGGTGGAGATAGATGACCCTACACAACCAGGTACAATGCAAAAAGAAACAATTGATTTAACTCAATTTCAACCAAATGAGTACGATGGTTCAAAACAAGTAGAACTACATAGGAATGAGTTTGAGTTTGATTTACCACAATCTAAAAGAAAAGTTACTTTTATGGCATTAACTGAAAGTAAGGAACGAAAAATCAAACATCAAGTAGAAGCACAAAAGAAAGCATCTAGAAAGTTAAACGATAAAACAATCAAAGAACTTACTATTAGATTGAAAAACACAATTTTATCAGTTGATGGTGAATCCGATGAAAAATCAATCAATCATTTTGTGGATAACGAACTATTTGCGGCAGATTCAAGGGCTCTCAGAACGCAAATAACTAAAGTTGTTCCAGATATGGATTTACAATACGAATTTATTTCTGAAGAGACCGGGGAAAGGAGAGAAATGCTACTGCCTATGGGGTTAGGGTTTTTTTGGCCTCAATCTTAACTATAGGAAGTATTTACACTCTCACATTTTTGATTTAATTTATCATGGAAATGGTGGATTTACCTTTTCAGATGTTTATAATATGCCTGTTTGGGCTAGAAAGTTTTACATTGGTAAAATTGTAGAATTTAAGAAAGAAGAACAGAAAGCAATTGATAAAGCTCAAAGAAAATCTAAATCAATAAGAAGATAATATTAATACCCAATGAATTATTTGATGATTTGTTGGGTATTTCTATATTTATAGATAACTAATCATTTAGGGATAATATATTATGAGAAAAATAAGCAAAACAGAATTAACAGAACTTTTAAAATCTAAAGGATTATCAGAAGGTTTCTTAGGTAAGTTTTTTGATAGGTTAAATAAAGATTTAGCTAGTAAAGCTCTCGCTAAAAAAATAGAAAAAAACGAAAAAGAGAAAGCTGAATTACAAAAACAATACGATGCCAAAACCAAAGAAATTGAAGCTATATTAATTAAAAAATATGGTTCGGTAGATAAAATTCCAGCTATTATGAAAAAGAAATTTAAGTTAAACTAATTTTAGGGTTATCTAAATGGCTAAAGACAACTTAAAAAACGCAGAACAAATTAAAGAAGCATATCTTGGTGCAAAAGATTATGCTAAACAATTAGCTTCAGAACTTACCAAAGCTAAAAATGTTGGTAAAGATACTGCTGCGTTTGCAAAAAAGTTGTCTGATGAATTAATGGGCCAGGTTACTGCAGAAGAACAAATAAATAGTATCTCCCAACTACGACAGGATTATGTAGAAGAAATGTCTAAGAAAGGTAAAAACATCAATATAACCTTACTTAGAACATTAGATTTAGAATTAGAAGCACTTCAAATAGCAAAAGAACGAGATGAAATAGAAGAAGCGCTTGAAGATAAAACAATGACTGCGGTTGAACAAGCTAAGTTTCTTAAAGGATTAGAAGAGGAACGATTTACCATAGGTAAAAATTTACTTGGAATTACCGATGATATGGAAAAGGCTATTGCATCTGGTGGTGTTAAAGCTCTCGCTATGAATACGGCGTTTGAATCTGTTGGAGCATCGTTAGAAAAACACGTTGATACATTGAAAGATATGGTAACTCAGCAAGGTTTAAGTATTGGTGAATCTTTAGCTCTAAAAGGTTCTATTGATTCAGCATCTATGAGTATGACGGGATTACTTTTTGGTTCAGATGCATTAGCATCTTCAGCTGAAGCTATAACACAAAAATTTGGTAATGTAAATGCAGCTACATCAGAATTAATTAAAGGGGTTACTGAGGTATCCGCTTTAACAGGAGATGCAGCATCGGCTACTGATTTAGTTCTTTCTTTTGAAAATGCAGGTATAGCAGCAGATGATGTTAATGAACACATTAAAGATTTAGCTACTAAAAATGGAGTAAGTGCTAAAAAAATGTTGGAAGGTATGACTTCCCAAATGCACAGATTAAAAGGAGCATCTCAAGAACAATTAGATTCTATATTAGCACAAAACGCAGCTTTAGTTAAGCAAGGTACAAACATTGATACTATTAATGATATAGCTAACTCAGTTTTAGATATAGAAAGTAATATGAAAGCATCAGCTAAAGCAAGAGTGATGTTGGGTAGAGATATTAATGATAACGCTGTTAGAGCAGCAGCACTTGAATTACAAACAGCAACAACAGAGGAAGGAAGAGCAGCTGCAAGAGAAAAAATGGCTCAAGCAATTCTTGATGGAGTTGGTGGGCAGGAAGAATTCAACAATCTTAATGATAAACAACTACAAAGTTTAGCACAAGCGTATGGTATGACGGTTGACCAACTAACTACTCAAATGGAACAAAAAAGAATTCAAGATGAACTAACTGCTAAGTATGGTGATTCAGCTGATACAGTAGCAGCACTTCAAGGATTCTTTTCTTCAGCAGCCAAAGGAGCGGCTGGATTAGCACTTGAATTTGGTAAAGTTGTAGCGAAATCAATGGCGATGAATTTAGTAATGAATGGGAGTACAGGAATTGGTAATTTAACAAGTGTGTTTGGTTCGATGACAAAAGCATTAGGATTACAGTCAGTAGCTACAAAAGCTCAAACGGTTGCCTCAAAAGCGATGTTAGTAGTTGAAAACATAAAAAACAAAGCTATACAACTTGGAACTGCAATAATGAATAGTCAACTGGTTACAAGAATAAAAGATACTGCAATCAAAGCAAAAGATTTAATAGTTACTAAAGCAACGGCTGTTGCTCAAGGTGCGATGAACGTTGCCAGAGGTATTGGTGATACTCTTATGAAATCTGAGATTGTTAGAAGTATAGCTCTAACCGCACAAAAAGTAGCTATGAATGTAGCAACATTTCTTGGTATTACTGCTACAACAGGACAAACTGCCGCTAACGTAGGACTCGCAACATCTCAAACAACATTAGCTACGACAGGTGCCGCAGCTGGTGGTGGTATGGCAGCAGCGGGTGCTGGTTTAGGAGCTTTTGGAGCAGCAGCAGCACCAGCAATCCCAATCATTTTAGCAATAGGGGCAGCGTTATTAATGGCATCACCTGCTATTTACGCTTTTTCTTTTGTGATTGAAGCATTAGGTAAAATTATTATAGGAGTTCTCGCCGCAGTTCCACCAATCGTTACAGCAATCGCTGAAGGATTTGTAACTATTATGGGAGCAGTAACTCCTGAAAATGTATTAGGATTATTGATGTTAGGACCAGCATTATTATCAGCATCAGTTGGTATGATTGCTTTCTCTGCCGCTATGGCAGTTGGTGGTATAATGTCATTCTTCGGTGGTGGTATAGTAGACCAAATAAGAGAATTATCTGAAATCGGACCGGGTGTAGAACAAGCAGGAGCAGGATTAGCGGCAGTAGCTGGAAATATAGCAGTTATTTCAGGAGCGATGGAAGGGTTAGGTGGTTTAGTTACACCACTATACGCATTGGCTGGTGGATTAATGAGTATTTCAGGTGGATTAGCGGCTATGGCGTTTAGTGGATTGATGGCAATGCCAATTATTGGTGGATTGATAGCATTAGCAGCCGTCGCACCCGCATTAGAAGGATTAGCAAGTTTCTTAGGTGGTGGAGATGATGATGGCGGAAGTGGAAGTGGTTCTGATTCAGATTTACTAAATGAAATAAAAGGATTGAGAAGTGATATTCAAGCTCAACCAATAATGTTAACAATAGATGGTAAGGCAGTACAACAGATTAGTAGAGTACAAAGTAGACAATCTAAAAATTCAAGGAGTTTTAGCTAATGGCACTTAAAGATATGAAATCAGATTTATCTAAGTATAGAATGCCAAAGACTACACCTTTGGAATCTAAAGAAAGAACAGATATTAAAAAGAACCAAAATCAAACACCTTTGAGTTCTATGGTAGAATCTGCTCCTAAGATTCCACGTTCTCAAACTACTACTAATAAAGAAGGTGTAAATCCTCAAAAAGTAAATCAAGCTGAAAAGTTCAAAGGTGAAACAACACCTCAACCTATGGATAACTCAGAAAAGTTCAAAGGTGAAACAACTCCTAAACCAATGAGTTTAGAAGAAAGATATTTAGGACAAACCACACCAAAACAGATGAATAACTCAGAGCAGTTCTTAGGGGAAACAAAACCAACTGAGATGAATAACTCAGAGCAGTTCTTAGGGGAAACTACTCCTACAGATATGAATAACAGTGAACAATTCTTAGGTGAAACTACTCCAAAAGAGATGAACAATTCACAAAACTTTTTAGGTGAGACTACTCCAAAAGAGATGGATAACCAATCTAATTTCTTAGGTGAGACTACTCCATCTGAAATGAATAATAGTGAACAATTTTTAGGTGAAACGACTCCTACTGAAATGAGTAACTCAGAGCAGTTTTTAGGTGAAACGACTCCTACTGAAATGAATAATCAATCAAACTTTTTAGGTGAAACTACTCCTACTGAAATGAATAATTCAACTCAGTTCTTAGGTGAAACTACTCCTACTGAAATGAATATACCAAATGGTGAAAAACTTTTAGGACAAACAACTCCAACAGAAATGAATAATTCAACTCAGTTCTTAGGTGAAACCACTCCTGTAGAATCTGATAGAAGTTCTAAGTTTTTAGGTGAAACAACACCAACTCCTATGAATATACCAAATGGAGAAAACCCATTAGGTGAAACAACACCAACTTCAGCAGAACCATCAACTCAGTTCTTAGGTGAAACAACACCAGCTGAATTCGGATTTAAAAAGAAATTAGAAAACGAAGGTAAAGATTTTAAAGAAGTTAATAATCTTACAGATATACATGCAACTGGATTTAATTCTAAATTTGGTATAGGTGAAACAACTAAGTTTATTGGTGTAAATCCTAATAATACTGTATTTGATAGTGCAAACTCATTATTCTCTAATATAGATAATAACACATTTACTTTAGGTAAAACATATGGTACATCTTTTAGTGATGCAGGTGGATTAAAATCAGGTGAAGATGGATTCGGAATTGGTAAAGGACAAGCTAAAAGACAATCTCCATCATTTTTAGATGAACAATACAATAAGTTTAATTTAAGAGATGATGCATTTAATTTAGGAACAGCAGCATTCGCACATCCACTAATTCTTAGAGGTATTCAAAGAAAAGGTATATCTAAAGGTGAACCACAAAGATGGGGATTTGGAATACCATTAGATGATGGATTAATGAGAGGTGGTATTGTTACTGCTACAGAACGTTCTCTTATCGATGGTGTAAGATTAGGTAAGTGGATGATTTCAGTAAATGGATTACTATGGGGAATCAAAAACTTAGGATTACAAGCATCTAACTCAAATGTAGAAACCACTACTGGTAAAAGATTAACTAAAGTATGGACACCTGTAAACACAATCGCATCAGCGGTTGGTGGATTCTTAGGATTACATCCACGTAGACATGGTATATTACCATTACCAGAAGCTGCTAATCCTGAAAAATACGAAACTGTACAAAAAACTAAAAAAGTAGCACAAATTGATGATGTATCATTAGGTGTTGTAGGTATGGGAAATAGATTAGTTGGATTATACAATGAATCATTCATTACAATAGGTAATACAACCACATCCTCTACTTTTAAAGGTTCACCATTCCTTAGATTACAAGCACCTGGCGGACCTAATTCTGTATATGGAGTAATACCAGGTGGTAAAATACCAACAAGAAATGAAGATACTAGATTTGATATATTTGATGGATTTACAATTCAAAATCAATATAAACCAATTGGTACAGACCCTTCAACGGGCCCAACGGCAGATGTAAACTTTGGATTTCCATTCGATAGAGATGCAACACCATTAGCTTTTGAAATAAAAGATACAACTGATGAGTATAAACCATTATTTTCACCAGAAGGACCTAATAAAGGTAATGATGATACTACTGCAAATGGAAAAGCGGGTAGAATCTACAATGATGAAGAAACATATCCTACTTTAGAAACGGATAGAGAACAAATTAGTGGTATTGGTTTAGATAAAGTTTACAACTCTGTAAAAGATGGTAACGAATTAGATGAAACTAATGAGGTACATAAAAAATACGATAACCCATTTGAAAAACTAAAATCTACAGATGGTGAATCTCATAATATAGAAAAATTAGAATCATCAGAATTAATTAAAGGATATGAAACAATCGCTTATGGTAAAATACCTGAAAGAGTAGCTGGTGATACTGAAGTAAATGATTTTAGAAGTTTATTAGATGGAGATGGTAAGAAAAGAGCGGATAAAGCTGCATATGTAGATAATTCAATACAAAATAAATTTGGATTTACCAATCCTGGTAAAGTAGGTGCTGATAGAACAGATTTCAATACATCTCATGCAGCAGACCCTATTCAATCAAGTGGGATTGGAAGTGAACATAATGATTTAGTTAAATTAATATTTGATAGACATGGTGGTGGTTCTAAATTACAATTTAGAGGTGCGGTTAGTGGTATCACAGAAACATTCTCACCATCGTGGGAAGGAATGAAATATAATGGTAGAGCAGATTCAGCATTCAAATATACATCATTTGAAAGAAGTTTAGCTTTTAACTTCCAAGTATATCCAACATCAAAAGCAGAATTAACACCATTATATTCTAAATTACAAAGATTATCTACAATGACAATGCCTAATTATGGTACTGGTGAAGCAGGATATGATGGTATTCTTTTAGATTTTACTTTGGGTAAATTATGGGTAAAACATTTATGTTTTATTGATTCATTATCATACACATTTTCAGATGAAGTTCCTTGGGATATTGATGCAGGAGCATCTATGGGAATTGATGTGAGTATAGGATTAAAATTATTAAGTAATGTGGTACCAGAATACGATTCAAAAGTTTACGATTTAGGTGGGATATAATATATGGCTAATAGATACGAAGATATAGAATTATTAAAAACAGAATTAGGTAAACGATACAAAAAAACTATCAGATACCCGAAGATGGAAAAAACTCCTGAAGATAGATATATTATTACTATACAAGGTGATAGGTTAGATAATCTCGCTTACAAATATTATGAGGATTCAAGATTATGGTGGATTTTAGCAAGAGCTAATTATTTAGGTAAAGGTGATATGGAAATTCCAATAGGTACTCAATTAAGAATACCAAATAACTATATCAAAATTTATGATGAATATTTAGAACTAAATAAATAAAAGGTAAAAGGTTATGAGCGGTGGATTCGATAAAAAATTTCCAGATGATGTTTCAAAAGAACTAAAACTCAGACAAGCGTATGTCGAAGAAAAAAATGTAGAATGGAATTATGGTAAATATGCGTATATTACTATACAATCTACAGGTGAATCTCAAACAGTTATCAAATCAGAAAAAGGTTTGATATTAGGGGATGGTGCTAAATACATAAAAGAACCACATATTAATTTATACACCGATGAAGGTGGTGTTCGTAAATTTAAACCTCAACTAAAATCCTGTAAAATCACAAACGAAGGTGGTACAGATTATACTGATTCATACCTTTACAATGTAGAATTTTCATTTACAGTATTCACTCAAAGTGATTTAAACAGAGCTGAATCTAATTTTTTTAGAGTAGGTGGTGAAATTTTAGTTGAATTTGGATGGCACAAACTTCAAGGTGAAGTAAATAGGAATCATATTAAAGCTAATGTTTTTAATTATGATTTTACTATGAATGAAGATGGTTCTTTTGATTGTAATGTAAAAGCAATGTCGCCGGCTGGATTATGGAATGGTGAAGATATGCAATCTACAGATACTAAAGAAGTTGATGGTGAAGAAGAACCAGTAAACTTTCTTGGACACTTAGAAGAAGCATGTAGAGAGGCATTTGGATTAGATTCAGATGATGGGCCAGATTCAGTTGATGATTTAGGTAATAATAAACTTAGAGTAGTTAATGGTTCTTTTGGAGCAGATAGAGGAACATTTTGCGCAGCTGAGTTAATTATAGAACCAGGTTTTTTCAATGATGATGAACAATATTTATTTTATACTACAATCGGAACTCTTATAAGATATATAAATTCAAAAGCAGATAAAACGGGAAACAGATATAAGGTAGCTGCAAAAGATGCACCTGGTGGATATTGGCCTATAAATAATGATGGAATAGGTTCAGCCGACCCCAAAGATTTCTTCTTACCTGGAGACCAAGGAAGTTATGGAGACCCTTCAGATGGGAGTAATGCGGCAAACTTCGCTGAATGGGGAAATAATTTAGAGCGTGATTGTAGTTATCAGGACGCAAATCCTATAGAACAAATAGCAATATCATTTCCATTTCTAACAAAAACTTATCAAAGTATGGCAGATAGCGCACCAACTGTTGGTGGATTCAAACAATCTCCTAAAATATCAGAATATCTAAAAACATTATTTGCAAGATTAGAAAATTTAACAGGTGGTTTAATAGCATTGGCTTGTATGCCGATGAAAGGAACAGAATCATTAAGTATGTCAAATCAAGTAGGCCCATTTGATATAACAATACTTAATAAAAAAACAATTGAGCCCGATTTACAAACAGCATTTGAATTTGTAACTATAGGAAGAAAATCTATAACTAAATCGGTATCGTTAAGTAGTGAGTTTGATGCTGATTATGTATTGATGGCAACACAAGCTAATATTGAAAAAGGTTCATCAAATGGGCAAAATCTTTTAAAAGATAATGGTGGTATTTATCCAAAAAATCCTAAAATTACAAAGAAACTTGTAACAGGTGGTTCAGAAGCTGAAGTTATTGATAATAAAAAATTAAAAGATTTAAGAAATAAAATTGGTGATTTAGGTGCATCTCCTGAAAGATTAACTGCTTATGGTGATGCTTGTAAAACATTTATTATTAGAGAAGCTAGAACTGATAAAGAATTATCAAATGGTAGATATGGTGAAATACAATACACATTAAATCTTAGTGTTACTATAGATGGTATTTGGAAAATTCCATTCTTAGCACCAATATCAGTAGATAGAATACCTCAAATATTTAAAAGTAAAGATGTGATGTTTAGTGTTACCGCAGTAAACCACGAATTTGATGGTAAAGGTGGTTGGGATACTTCTTTAGAAACTGTAATGAGGATACCATAATGGCTGCTAACGAATTTAGAAGAAATAGAATATATTACACTAAAGCTCAGATTAATAATGGATTATTAACTGAGGGTGAAGAGTGGATGTTTATAGATGGTACAGAATACATAGGACAGTATCACACATATACTACTGGTGAGGTATTTTCAGAAATTGAGTTTATAGATGGTAAATCAAGAAAGTTGATACCATATGTAAATGTAAGTTCTGTTGGATTACAAACATCAGAGGGCATGGATTTAGCTAAAAACTTTCTATATGATGAAATAAAATCACTAACTGTTAAAAAAAGTATAAAACCTAATGCAGACATCGAACCTATTACAGAAAAAGATTTAAAAAGAGGTTATATGGAAAGATATTTCGGATATAGATATGATGACCAATGTATTGAATTAAATAAAGAAAAGTATAACCAAATAGGTTCAGATAAAGGATTATCTTCAGTAACATACAAAAAATTAAAAATAAGATGGAAAATCATAGGACCTGTGAGAGATGTTAAAGATGAAGCTACTGGTAAAGTATTAGAACCTGGTGTTTTTGATACAAATAAAAGAACAATAGCTTTGATTTCAGAAAAACACCCATCTATAAAATTAAAACTAAACGATTACTTACAATTTTATCAACAATAAAAGGTGTTAATAACTTTGTTGAAAACTTAACAATTTCTTAACATTAAAATTTGGTTTATTCAAATATTATTCGTATATTAGTACTGTAATAATTGAGAAATGAATAATATGAATAAAATAAAAGAATTTGAAAAGAGTATTGAGGGTGTAAAGTTCACTCCAGCTCAAAAAAAGATTGTTGATTTAATCCTTAAAGGATATGAAATCAAAGTTGTTAATAAACACCATATGAGTGGTGGTCAGATGATGTGGAAATCTCCATATTCAACTTCATTAGAGCATGCTGGAAAAGTTTACAAAGCATTTTTCAATGTGTTCTATCAGATTAAGAAACAAAAAGGAATCGAAGTTCCTACAACTCTCTTTTGTAGTTAAGATATGAAAAAAATAGTAATTTTTGATTTAGATGGTACTCTAGCTCTTATAGATGATAGGAGAAAAGTATCCACTAAACCAAATGGGAAAATGGATTGGGATAAATTCTTTGACCCAAAAAATATAGATTTAGATAAACCAAACTCAGTTGTAATTAAGATGGCTCAAACTCTTAAAGATGCGGGGCATCCTATTTACATATTTAGTGGTAGGAGTTCGGTTACTCAGAGTGCTACTTTAGATTGGTTAATAAAACATAAAGTACCATTTCACGTAATTAAAATGAGACCTGTAAAAGATTTTACTCCTGATGATGTTCTAAAACAAAATTGGTTAAACGATATTGGTAAAGATAATGTATTATGTACATTTGATGATAGAAATAAAGTGGTAGATATGTGGAGACAAAACGGAATCAATTGTTTTCAGGTAGCAGATGGTAACTTCTAAATTTGGATATTTAAAAAAAGTTTTGTATATTTGATGTATGATTGAATTTCTTAAAGAAGGAAATATCTCAATGGATAAGGTATATATTCACCCGATATGGGAGAGTGTATCCGTACACCCACATAATGATGGGTTATCTTTGTTGTATATATACGATATAGAGGAAGATAGAGAGGTTCTAATCAACTTTAACAATATAGACAACCATACAACCACATTAGATAAATTCACCTTTAAATTCAACGAATCCTATGTTTACGATAACAAATCACTTCTAAACATTCTTCAGCTAGATAATTCAGTTGATGCAGGATTAATAAAGTATTTACAATCGAATTCCCAACTCAAATCTACCCCAACACCAACTCATACGTTTTATGAACGTAGATTCAGTTCCTTCAAAGGGGTAAACAACCTCATTCCAATATCTAAACATATAGAAACCATCAGAGATATTAGAAATGAATTCCTATCGTATTACGATTTGGGTTGGGATTCGGATTGTGTGAAGAAATTTGAAAATTTCTATATTAAGTCGTTACATTTAGTAGAACAAAGTGGTATCAATACTACAAATGGGATGGAGTGGACTCAATATCATCCATATACAACAACATCTCGTCCATCAAATAACTTTGGTGGAGTAAACTATGCGGCTTTGAACAAAGATGATGGTAGTAGGGATAGATTTGTTAGTAGATTCGAAGGTGGTAAGTTAGTACAATTCGATTATGATGCTTATCATCCTCGTATTATCG
>Ga0160423_10003832_pt1 | contig 12460 bp, 11 predicted proteins | sample CRUFie14St8metaG_FD_108191 | JGI IMG/M metagenome (GOLD analysis project Ga0160423, IMG submission 108191) | Marine microbial communities from the Costa Rica Dome - CRUD Field 142mm St8 metaG | ecosystem: Environmental > Aquatic > Marine > Oceanic > Photic zone | place: Costa Rica: the Eastern... | reverse complement strand
GCAAAATTGATGTTGGAGAAAGTTGCCAAGGAACTTGGTATTGAGCTAAACCTACCTTGGAATTTCGTTCCGGAGAAAATCGCTTTAATCGGCAAGGAATAGGGTAGATTATGACCGAGGAGTTGTATGTCGAGTCTAGGATTTCGCCCCCTGGATTATCATGTCCTAAGTGTGACGAAATGCTGCCACAAAAACTTGGTGAAGTTCAATGTGAAATGTGCTCCGCCAAGGTAAAAATCGAACATGAGGGCACCAGGAAAAAATGGCGAGATGAAAAAGTAAGTTGTCCGGGTTGTGACAAGGTTCTCATCGTTGGTGTTGATTCGCGTCCGGCCAACCTCCAGTGTGTCTCATGTGATTGTCAATTCATTGTCAAGCCAAATGTACCAAAAGTCGAGATAGAGTGTCCAGCATGTGATCGCCGATTGCGTTTGAGGAAGAAACCTGGTCGTCGAGAAATTGATTGCCCTGCCTGTGACAAGAAATTCTTTGTAAAATTTTGAACAATTTGAGGTTTTTTGGTTTCTCAAAATTACCTTCAAAAACGCTGCCTTAAGCGCCAAAACCATCGCGCTCCTTATGTATGATTAGAGAAGGATAACAATCCGGATGGGTACTATGAGTGTGAGCGATAGCAAGAAGGGAGAATCTCTTGATTCAACTCGCGGCAATAGAGAAAACGGTGACAGACTGTCATTATCGGCTTTACGTTCCCAGTTTACCAGAAGTGCAACTCAATCGGTAAGTCAAAGTGAAATGACCAGCGCAAGATTCCGTAGTGAAGAACGTCTACGTTCTGATATTCGTCGAGAACGTCGTCTGCGACAACAAGCCATTAATGAAAGAGTAATCGCCATGCAAGAAAACCTTGCTAAAGATTTGGCAGTGCAACACGAATTGACAATCGATGCCTTGGAAAGAGAACTTCGTGAACAGATGGAATTAGAATTAGCTGAGATGGAAAAAGATGCCTTGGTCCAAGAAGAATCTAAATTACGTTCGGAATACGAGGTAAGATTGAACAGAAAGGTCGCAACGCTACAGGAACAGTTTGAAATCGAACAGGACGTGAGAATTCAGGAACACAAAGAACAACTTAAGCAACAACTTGAGTCAGAACTGCAAAAAGAGCACAAGCAACGCTTAGATATCCAAAAAGAACGAATTGCGCTTGAATTCAATCAACACCTACAGCAGAGAATAAGAGATATGGAGGCATCTCTATCCGATGAAATGGAGTCACGATTCAAAGAGATGGAGTCTCATGAACTCAATCGATTGGAAGAGACTCATGCAGCGAAACTATCTGAGCGAGAAGAACAACTGCGCCGTGGAATTAGAACACGATTGGAACAACAACTCAGGGCAAGATTGAAACAAAGAGAGGCTCGACTAAAATCTGAGTATGATCGCAGAAGCCTCAGGTTAGAAGAGGATATTGCTCAACAGATTCAAGTTGAACTTGAGACTCGTCTTCGTCAAGAAACTGATGACCTCGAAGAACAGATGCGTGAAGATGTAGAACTTGCCATCGCAAGAAGAAAAGATGAATTACGTGTTGAGATCGAAAACCAACTTGAATCAAAGCACACTGAACGACTCTCTGATCGTAAATCCCGACTTCGAGAAAAGTATGATATTACCTTCTCTAAAGCTGTTGACGATATTTCAAAGACTCTAAAACAAGAAATTGAAACTGAGCTCGACAGACGAATGGATTCCGAGTACACCAGTTATCGTGGCGCGAGAGAAGCAGAGATACAAAACCGACTTGCTCGATTCAGATATGAACGAGAAAATGAACTCCGAGAACAACTCGAACAGCAGTATGAGTCGAAAAAGACCGAGTGGGCCGAGCGTTTAGAATTGGAATTCCAATCAAGAGAAGCCGCAGCGAGAAAGGCAATTATGTCGGAAATTGATGCAGGCCTACGTAATGAAAGATTAACCTTTGAGACTCATTTAGAACTACTAAAGGAAGAAACGGCACTAGAACTCGAGGTAAATATGGAAGATCGCCTGGAGGAATTCAAGCAGCGCAAAGAGGAGGAAGTTGCATCACAATTGGAGCGACAATTGGACAAACGTGAGGAAATCATGCGCAATAAGGCCCTGATTGAGATTAGAAAGCGTGAGGCATTAATCCGTGCCGAGATTGAAGCACAACTGGGCTTAAAGCGAGCAGAAATAAGAGACAGACTACAAAATCTGACAACCAAGATGGATAATTTCAAGGAAACTGCAGAAATAAAGATGCGTGAAGCAGTTGAGAAGCAGGTACAAGGTGAAATCGATAATGATGAGGCCGAATACCGAACTCGTCAAGAGGAGTTTAGAGAATTACAGAACCTCGATACTAAGGCAGAAAAACGCCAAATGTGGATGCAGTCAATCTCCGGTCAAGACCGAAAACAGCCGATGACTTTGCCAGATCCAACTACCTTGGGTGCTAAAGCAACCTCCCTTGGCGCTACCGGCGGCAGGCCGATGCGTGGTATATTAGGCGGTGGAGCAAATCAAGAAGCACCAACAGCGAATATTGGCTTGGCAGGGATGAGGGCACCAACCTCGAGCGCTAAGCCGTTGATTCCAACCTCGCCATTAATCAGACCAGTCAAGTCGCCAATAGGTGAAGTAAAACCAGCTACAGCAGCAATTCTGCCAAGGCCAATCATGAAACTGGGTAAACCGGAAGTAGTTCCATCAACCGAGGAGTTAGTTCCTGAGCCAATTGCTGAAGAGAGTATTGAGCCAGTCGTAGAGGAAGTAATGACTGAAACTGAATCAATAGAAGAAGAGGAGATAATCCAAACTCAAGAGGTAGGAACCCTGCGCCCAATAACAAAAACCATGATACCTCAACAGCAACCGCGCAAGACAATTGCTAAACTTACTCCAGTCAAACACATGCTAGAGCCAGAAAAGAAATCCCGTGGTGCGCCACCATCGAAAGATTTCGGTAAGAAGAAATCTGATATCGATGAGTGATTTTGGGCAAATTATCGCTGTTTTCATATCCTCAAAGGATTTGGCAAAGCCATGAAGCGTGTAGTTACCTTCGCAATTGTTGCCTTCATGGCGTTGATTGTGGCCTCAATTCCGCACTCAACAGCAACATCAAATCTGGTTGAATCTGGTACTACTCATAATTTCGATTCTACAGTAGTCTTCTCTCAAGTATTAGAAGATAATACTTTACTAATCTTGCAAGGTAACGGAATAGTAATTTCTGCGACAAGTCAGAATGGCATAATATCGGAATTGTGGACTTTTGATTTGGCGGTAAATGCGAGTTTCGCCAAACTTGATTCCGGTGAAAAATTACTAGCAGTAATACATGATCAAGGATTTTTATCATTCAACACGGAATCTCAACAGATAGAATACGATACTCAACTTTCGAGTATTCCAGACTCGCTAGACTGGGATTCAGATGGAGATGTGTGGGTTTCGTATCATGGTGGTCTTAGAAAAGCGAGAGAATATTCCGGTGGATCATACACAAATTTCCAAACTGATACCGTACAGGCAGGATTCTTGTCTTTTCACATCCTAGACAACAATAATATGGTTGTTGGTGGTTTTGATAGTAAATTACACATCTTTGACGAGTATGGTAATCTGCTTAGTAAAAAGACAGAGCCAACTGCATACGTTAGCTCATTATATGAACCACATGAAGGGTTATTGTTGGCAGGTTCAGGGAATGGAGATTTACACAGTTACGACTACAACAATTCTTGGGCACATGCTAAAATAAGCGTAGCCTCAAGTCAAATTAAATCAATACAGAACTTTGATGATAATACATATTCGGCCATTGACAGCGATAATAACATACATTTCATCGACAAAACAAGTTTCACCAAAACTGGCGAATTAAGCAGTGTTACAACGACACATTTTGCGATTTCTGAATTAACTGGACAGATTTCTGTAATATACAATTCCGGGGGTTCAGGGGCTGTAATGTACTACGATATTGATGGTGACGGTGACGGTGTTATCGATTCTTTGGACGATTTCCCTACCGACTCAAGCCAACAATATGACTCTGACGGAGACGGTTATGGCGATAATTTAGACGGCAGTAATGCAGACCTATTCCCCAATAACCCAGAACAGCACGCTGACTCCGATGGCGATGGTTATGGCGATAATGAAATGGGGCAGGAAGGAGACTTATTCCCAGATAACAGCGAACAATGGGCGGATTTAGACAACGATGGTTATGGCGATAATCCTGATGGCTTGATGGGCGATAAATTCCCAGAAGATTCCACTCAATGGAATGATACAGATGGCGACGGTTACGGTGATAATTCCCAAGGAAATACACCAGATTCTTGTCCGACCGTCGCTGGGTTTTCGACAATAGATAGATATGGCTGCATCGATACTGATTTTGACTTTTATTCTAATCCAGATGAGAGTTATACCATCGCTGATGGGGCAGATGCGCTACCCAATGACGGAACACAATGGTTCGACTTAGATGGCGATGGATTTGGTGATAACCCTGCACCTGCATCTAACCCTGACTCATGTCCTTCAGTTGCTGGGAATTCCACTCAAGAAATTCGAATAGATGGCGCTATTATTGAAAAATTAGGTTGTCTCGATTCAGACGGAGATTCGTTTGAAGACATAAGTGATGAATTTCCGTCAGACAAAACAGAGTGGTTTGATGGGGATGGTGATGGTACAGGCTCAAATAGCGATTATGATGATTCTGAATTCCTAATTGTTACTCAGGAAGATTATTGTCGAATCTCAGGTAACCAGTCAAATTCCTGTAAGCAGTGGAATGATTTGGATTACCAAGATTATCTATCAAGGGACAAAGCAGACGGTGAGACTGACCTTTCATATCCAGCATGGTTAGCACAAAAAGACTCCTTACAGGGTGATGAAGATGGATTAATGTCAACAGTCAAGGATGTGGCTCTTGTTGGTGGTGGTGTATTCATCGGAGTCACAGTATTGATTCTCTTAGTGAGCTTTGTTGCGAAGCGTCGCAAATTGAACAAGCTGGTAAAGCGCTATGGCGTCCCATTCCAGCCTAAGGACAAAGGGACTGCTAATGAGGAAGCGCTCGAGGGTACAGCAGGCTTGTCTGCCACCGGTGGAATAGATTCGGACGATTCTTGGGATGATGAAATTGAAGCTTTGGACTTCAGCGAAAAATCAAACGATATTGAGGAGGTTGCTGAAAATGTTATTTCAGCTGAAGAATTGTATGATGATGAAACCGACATTAGTGGCTTAGCCGGTATTGACGTATCTACAAGTCAAGATGTCGAACCGGATGTGTCAGCGCTAACCTCAGAAGGAAATGATTCCACTGTAGAGCAAAAGCCAACCACAGCACCTCCATTACCTGCGTCTGGTCTGCCCGAAGGTTGGACTATGGAACAGTGGGAATGGTATGGCCATGAGTGGTTACAAAAGTTTGGTGGCAACTGATTATTTCCAAACAATCGGCAGGGAACTCTTTAATCGACCCAATTCTTCACCACTGTAAATTGGTGTGCCGTTGTCTACCAGTGTGTTCATTATCAACCACAAAACTGCATTCCATGATTTTGATTTAGCAAATAGTTCAATGTATCCAGCATTGGCAGCATCAAGAAGTTGACCTTCTGAAGTATTTTCATCAAATAATGCTCGAATGAGGTTATTTGTGTCAAATAGGTATCCCTTTGGACGCCATTCCATCATGGTCTCACACCCTAAATGGCGAGAGGTTCAATCGGTCAACTAAATGTTCGACATCAACATCAGCAACAGCCTTCATACGCTCTCTGAGAGTTTCGATTTCACCATTCATTTTGGTTATCTTGTGAGCTCGAATCAAATCGTCAAGAAACTCATTTACGCTTTTGTAGCCACTTAATGTCCTAAGGGTGTTTAACTGCCTTCGAACTTCATAACTGACGCTAATTGAGGTCATACCTTCTGCCGTCATCACTTATCCCTATTGGGGTGCAATCAAAGGAATACTTAACCTACGCGAAAGAAATTAACTGCAATTAGACGTTTTCTTGAGTAAAATAAGCCAGCCGATTATCGGTTTCTGTCTAATAATAATCTTGGTTGTTCGTTTACGCCGAATTCTCTGCGCATTGCCAAAACCCGCTGATGGAATTCCTTTGCTAAAGTCCAATACTCCAAGGAGCCAGCCCCAGCACCAGAGTTTGTTGGTTTGTTGAGCAACACAGTCGGCGCCCCAGACCATGGTGCTTCGGCAACTTTCACCAGTCTTCTAATGGTAGTTTTGAATAGTTTTTTGGGCATTTTAGTGTTGACTTGATCACAAACATGGCGGCTGAGTTTGGAACGTGCATCGACCATTGTCATCGCAACTCCGAAGATTTTCAAGTTACGATTAATTCTCCTTTGAATCATTTTTATTGAATTCATCAACATACTAAATCCTTCAAGGGCATAGTATTCTGCTTGCACCGGCACCATTACCCAATTTGCTGCACACATAGCATTAATCGATAATAATCCCAGTGAGGGTGGTGTGTCGATAATCACGTAGTCAAAACTATCAATTATTGGCGCTAGTGCTTCTCTAAGTCTGGTTTCCCGACCAATTTTATGGCTTAACTCGATTTCTGCTCCGGATAGATGGATGTCACTCGGGAGTAACCATAGATTCTCTACTGTGAGATTTTCCGGTGCGGCCTTACCTCCGTTCCTCATGCTCCAAGCCTCTTGCATGCTATCTGTCAAGGCGCGTGGCGAAATGAGATATTCTTCCATAAGCGGCAGTTCTTCTCCACTATCATTGGTTAGCAAATCATAAGCGGTTCGCTTTACCTTTTTCTTTTCAACTCCAAATGAGGTGGCACAGTTGCCTTGTGGGTCTAGATCGATAAGCAAAACTTTGGCCGGTGGTAACTTTTGTCGCTTCGAACCCTTGGACAGTGCAGCTGCTAAATTAACCGCAGTAGTAGTCTTTGCACAGCCACCCTTTTGGTTGGCCACAGCAATTACCATCTTGTACGGATTCATGAATCACAACTCCCTGACAATACAAGCCACTGTTGAACTCCCCTTTCAATGCAAGGTTAGATTCACGGGGTTTCACATTGGTTGAATAACCGGGACTGGCACTTCGGAGAGAATTTTTCTAACGATGTGCATTCCAGTAATTCCACGGATTTTTGCTTCCGGTTTCATGTTGATTCTGTGTGAAATTATTTGCAGCGCAATACCCTTGATATCATCCGGTATGACGTAGTTTCGACCTGCGATTGCCGCTGCAGCACGGCCGGTCTTGAATAGGGATTGGCTGGCACGGGGCGAAGCACCATTGACAACTCTGTGATCTTCTCGGGTTCTTTGAACGATTTCAACGATGTAGGAGAGAATTGCTGGGTCTACATGAACGGTCTCCAATGCTTTCTGCATGGCAACGACCTTCTTTGGTGAGGTAACCTGTTCAACATCGTGGTTATCTTTACCTCTCAGTTTTCGTCTAGCGAGAATTGCTTTCTCTTCGGAACGGTCTGGATAACCCATTGACATCTTCATTAGGAAACGGTCCATTTGTGCTTCTGGCAGTGGATAAGTACCCTCTTGCTCGATTGGATTTTGAGTTGCTAATACCACGAATGGAGCAGGTAATTTATGAGTGATACCTTCGATAGTTACTTGCTTTTCTTCCATTGCTTCAAGCAGAGCAGCCTGTGTTTTTGGTGGTGCTCTGTTTATCTCATCAGCGAGCAATATGTTAGAGAATAATGGCCCCGCTCTGAGTTTGAATTCACCAGACTTTTGGTCATACATGTATGTACCCATAATATCGGATGGCAGTAAATCCGGAGTGAACTGGACACGCTTAAATTTACAACCAAGAGCACGAGCAAATGTGTTTGCAAGTAGCGTCTTTGCTAATCCTGGGAAATCTTCCAGTAGCATGTTGCCATTTGACAGAATACCAACGGTAACCCTGCGTAAATTCTCATTCTTACCGATAATTACCTTGCTTACTTCACCCATCAAACTGTTGGATATTGCAGATACGGTACCAATCAAGTCTTGTGAGCCAGCCGGTGCTGGCATGCCTGCATTAGGGGAGAATCCTGCTTCCATATTCACGACTCCTTACACAATGCAACCAAAACATTCCATATATGAATGTGAGGTTAAGTTATGTCATGATATATCATCGGTCTAGATAATTATCTGCCCCAGAAATGGTCTTCTTTCCGGTGCAATCTAATCAGTTCATCGAGGATTTCTTGCTCAATTGGGTCCAGTTTTAATTTTTTTAAGCGTTTAGCATGTGACGCTGGGACATCTACATAGAACTCGTCTAACTCTTCGATGTGTCTGCCTACAGTTGGACCTTGAATCGCAACCGCCACTTCATCGCCTTGGTTTGCTTCTTTGACATCTTCTGAGCTTCTTGTTCTAAGACTCTTAACTTGTCCGACGGGGGTGCCATCAAGTTTCATCAACCGCTGGCCAATGTGGATTCTGCCACCAACGACACGCATGCCGACGATAGCCGGATTTTTCGCCCTGAAAGTGTGATCTTTGAGGTATAATAGTCTGCCAGGATAGACTAAGGATTCGCGTTGAGCAGCCTCTATTTCTGCTTGTTTTTCAGTACGCCATTCTTCAAATGCATCTATGATGTGATAGATAATTGAGCCACTAAAGAAGGCAATCTCGGAATCATTGTCAGATAATTCATCAGCCACCTCATTATTGGCCTTGGTTGAAAATCCGAGAATCGCTTTATTCAGCGGGTCTTGAATAGACTTAGCCATTAGGATATCTTTCTTGTTCACTGGTCCGACCGTTGCTTGGCGAACGGGAATTTTTAGTTTAAATAACTCAAATGCTAGTGCTTCTAAGCCACCAACGGTATCGGCTTTGATAACCACACCATCTTTTTCTTCAACAGCGCCTTTGCATTTTCCATTTTGACAATTTGTGACGAATTCCAATCGTGGTGAAACTTCCTTACAAACAGAACACATAATCGGCATTTTGTCATATATTCCTCGCCATTCTTCTCTGATTAGCTGTTCAGCAGCGGTTTTTTGCTCATCAGTATTGGCCAAGTGAAGCGTTGTTCCAGCGATAGCATTCTCTAGCTTCGGTGCAACTATTTTTACCCCACATGCTGCTTGAATCTCGGGGAAATTCACCCACCGCTTGCCCGCATCTCTCATTTCAGACATTCCCTTAGGCCGTTTCAAACCTTTGATGTGAGTAGTAAATGCTCCGTCACTCGAGGCAAGCATGATGTTGTCGCCGATTTTTAGGTTGCCGCGATAGAGGATTACATCTATCGTCTTACCCATGCCGACCTCATCACGCATTTCCAGTACTGTTCCCATTGCTGGTCCTATTGTGTCGGTTAGTCTATCTTCTAAGAATCGTTCAGCAAGACCAACGCTTACAGCAAGTAAGTCTTGTAGACCCTCACCTTCTTTGGCAGACATCGGAACAAGTGCAACATTTTGACGAAAATCTTTGATTTTGTCATAGCGTTCGATATTGAAACCATGCTCTGAGAATTGTCCGAGAATCTTCCAATATCGGTCATCAAACAGTGATTTTACATCGTCCCTTTGAGCCGCCATGGATTCCATGAAGGAGCGGCCTGACTCACAGCGCCAACCGTGTATTCTGTCAACTTTATTGGCCGCAATAACAAATGGAGTCTTAGTTTCCTTGAGTGTGTTCAAACTCTCGATTGTTTGTGGTTGTAAACCTTCCATGATATCAACCACCAAGATAGCGATATCAGCAACTGAGCCGCCTCTATTCCGTAAACTAACGAAAGAGTGGTGGCCTGGTGTATCGATAAATAACAATCCAGGGGATTTGAATTCTTTGCCACCGAGCATTGCTTTGCAAGTTTCATTTAGAACATCTGCAGGAACTTCAGTTGCTCCGATGTGCTGGGTAATTCCGCCTGCTTCACGGTCCATTACGCTTGCCTGTCGCTCGCTACCAACCGACCTAACTAAATCAAGTACGCTGGTTTTGCCGTGATCAACGTGTCCTAAGACTGAGACAATTGGTTGCCTATTTTCTCCACGGATAACTTCCTCGGAGGTGTTTGCGTCATCAGACATTTCAAAACCTCCATTTCGCCGTGAGTTGGATTTACTCATTCATAGAACCATTTTGAAATGGTTTGATTCCAATCCATTAGGCCCTCAGGGAACCATAATCCTAGTTCAAACTCAGCAGTCTCGGGCGCATCTGAACCGTGAATCATGTTGTATCCGATGTCCATTCCATAGTCGCCTCTGATTGTTCCCGGTGCGGCTTCTCTTCCATTGGTTGGTCCAATTAGATTCCTTGCTACACTGATTGCATCTCTTCCAGCCCAAGCCATACAAACAACTGGTCCGGAGGTAACGAATTTGATTAAACCAGGGAAGAATGGTCTTTCTGCATGCACAGCATAGTGCGCTCTTGCTATTTCTTCGCTTGGTACCATGGCTTTGAGGCCAACGAGTTTCAGTCCTTTCTGTTCAAATCTTCCAATAATTTCGCCTACGAGTCCTCTTTGAACTCCATCAGGCTTTACCATCACATAGGTTGTTTCCATAATGTTCACTACTTAGGCCCAAAAATCACCCCTTTATCAGGGATGCGGAAATAAGGTCGACGGCGTTATTGAATGCCGCCCTTGACAAAATGGCGGGTCCACTTGACCTTACGGGAATTTCTACCAAGTTTAATCAGGTTCTTGCGGGCCTTGGAATTTTTGAACCACATTATGCTACCATCACGCTTGACAAACATCATGCCGGTGCCTGGTTCGATTTCCTCTCCTGAGAAACTACAAATTCTTCTTTCTGGCATTTAGCTCACCTTGCATTCAACTTTCTTGCCTCACGACCTGTGTCGCGCAGCATTAGTATGTCACCTATTCTAATTGGACCTAGGACGTTACGTGTGATAATTCTACCAACGTCTCTTGGGTTTGGTGCATCATTGACTCTAACTTTAACTTGTGTCGCTTCACCAGTCATACCAGTTCTTCCGACAATTTCGACCACTTCTGCCGGCCATCCACCTAATTCTTCGCTCATTTAATCAACTCCGAATTATGTTCAAGCCTTTAAGCCATTAATCAGTTCAACAACTTCTTGGTACTTTTCTTGAGCACCTTTGTTGATTTCCATTATCGCTATTGAAGCAGTCTTGACACCGTTAGGTAGTCCAGCTTCGTTGGCTAGGAATTCTTGTGAAGGAACATATCCGTATGGAATGCCTTTTTCTTCACAAATTAGGGGAATGTGGGCAAGAAGTTCTGGCGGGTTAACATCCTCTGCCAAAACAATGAATTGAGCAGTGCCTCTTTCGGCAGTCTTAGTCACTTCATTACTTCCTTTCTTTATTCGTCCATTTGAATTGGACTGAATCATTTCATAAATCTTGTCTGATACTTCTGTTGGGGTTTCAAATCGCACGTGTACACTCATCGGAATCTCTCCATCCTCATGTTAAGGGCAACCATGCGCACAGCCTCGAGAATATAAACGCGTCGTAAGAAGGCTGTTGTGACATAGGTTCTATTTTTCTATTAAATTACCCTATAAATTACAGAAAAACGACCCACTGCTAGGCCTTAGTTCCAGTTTAGCGTATCGAGTAACTGATTTACACCTCTAGCCAATGCCGGTCCGCCGGGTATTACATCTCGAGGGTTGCTTAGCGAACTTGTTGCATGAACCCCGTCAACATAACGTATCAATCTAGCCACTGCACCGCCGGTAAACAATCCGTGGGAGCATGCAGCATGAACTTGCGTAGCGCCTTGATTGCGCAATGCATCAGCGGCGCGACAAATTGTCCCACCGGTAGCAATCATGTCGTCAACAATTGCAACAACCTTACCCTCAACATCGAGATCCTTTGCCTTGTGAATAATTGTATGGGCATCAATTCGGGTTTTTTCCAAATATGAAAATTGACAATCAATGGCGTTTGCCACTTCTGAGGCTCGCTCGATTGCGCCCTTGTCCGGTGATAGAATGAAGTCAGGTGATACCGTTTCTTGCAGATGTTTGGCTAATTCAGGCATTGCTGAGGTAAATGCGACCGGGACCGACAACCCTTCCAATACCTTTGGCGCATGTAAGTCAAAGACAATCATGCCATCACACCTCGATGCTAGTAGATTAGCGATGGCCCGTGCAGATACAGCTTCACCAGGCCGAAATCGCTTGTCTTGTCTTGAATATCCAAAGTATGGAATAGCCAACAGGATTCCAGGACCGACGCTGTCCATAGTTTGAGGACCTATTTCTCTTAAATTAGCTAAGTTTCCATTTCTAACATCATTAATTGCTTCAAGCATTAGTAGAGTTTCGATTATTCCAGAGTCTGGGAAGGTATTCGATACTAAGACTACTGGTTCTCGTCGAATCGATTCAATTACTTCATCGGGGATTCTAATATAGCCTTCAGT